>Ga0209487_1003480_pt1 | contig 12351 bp, 12 predicted proteins | sample Poulit2012_FD_187524 | JGI IMG/M metagenome (GOLD analysis project Ga0209487, IMG submission 187524) | Agricultural soil microbial communities from Georgia to study Nitrogen management - Poultry litter 2012 (SPAdes) (version 2) | ecosystem: Environmental > Terrestrial > Soil > Agricultural land... | reverse complement strand
GTTCATTGCTTCGGTGATACAGAAACAGGTATTGGTGTCGCAATAAAAATCGAAGATGGAAACAGTCGTGCACGTAGTGTCGTAACGATGGAAGTTTTACGACAACTAACGATGGGTAAAGAAGGGCTATGGAATGAATTAAGTGATTATATTGAAACCCCTGTTTTAAATGCTCGTAATGAAAAAATCGGGAAAGTCGTCGCAAATTTTACATTACAAATGTTATAAAAGTTAAAAACGAATTGGTTGATTGTTTAAAATCGACCAATTCGTTTCGTTTTATTAAAAGTTATTGCGTTAAACCAGCATGAATTTGTTCAATATTGTATCGTAAAAACTTAAGATACGTATCGCCTTCTTCACCTGGTTTTCCTATTTCATCAGAGTAAAGTGTCGAATATATTTCAACGCCTGTTTCCTGAGATACTGTTTCCATCGCCCGGGAATCAACATTCGATTCAACAAAAAGTGCTGGTGGCTGTTTTTCATTAACAAGTTTAATGAGTGAAGTAATTTGCTCCGGTGTTCCTTGTTCTTCCGTATCGATTTCCCAAATAAAACCTTCTTCTAATCCGTAACGTTTTGCCATATATTGATAAGCCCGTTCACTCGTTACTAACAAGCGATGTTCTTCTGAAATTTCGCCAATCTTTTCTTCATACTCTTCATGAATTTTTTCTAATTCAGCGATATACACTTGAGCATTATCGGTAAATTGTTCTTCATGCTCAGGAGCTATATCAAGCAATGCTTTTAACGTATTTTCGGCCATATGAATGCCAAGTACGGGATCAAGAAATGTATGTGGATTGATTTCATCGGCTTCTCCATCTTCCCCAGAAAGATAAAGTGGTTCAGCGCCTTCCATTAATTCATACATTTCACTCTCATCTTTCCCTACAGTGTCAGCCATTTTCATAAGCCATCCATTTTCGCCGCCTTCTAAATTAAAGCCGTTATAAATAATTCCCGCTGCATCAGTAATCGCTTTTGTATCCTCGGGGAGCGGTTCATATTCATGGGGGTCCGTACCTATTGGGACGAGGTTGTGTGTTTCGACAACATCACCACCAATTTGTTTAACGATATCCTCAATTAATGTAAACGATGTGACAATTAATAAGGTGTCATCGTTCGTTTGTTGATTGTCAGTTGCATCATCTGTTGCACAACCTGCCATAAATAAAATCAATGTAATTGTCATTAAAAAAACTATTGTTGACCACTTAATTCTCATAAAAATTAACTCTCCCTTGTTCTTATAAATTGTGTCATCGAATGAGAACTAAACATTTAAAAATAAGCTGCTTTACTCCTTTTTGAACGAATAGTTCGCCATAAAAGACCATATTTTGGTGCGAAAACAAATGCTATAACAAAAAATATTGTCGTTACAATCACGATGACAGGACCTGAAGCTAAATTGTATTTAAAACTAAAATATAAACCGATAATTGAAGAAATCGACCCAAAACCCATAGCTAAAAAGATCATTGTTGAAAGTCGATCTGTTAACAAATAAGCTGTTGCAGCAGGTGTAATGAGCATAGCTATGACTAAAACAACACCGACCGTCTGTAAAGATGCGACCGTTGCTAATGTTAACAAAACCATAATAAAGTAATGAATGAGCCGAGTTGGTAATCCATAAGCTGCTGCCATCGTCGGATCAAACGAACTTACAAGTAACTGTTTGTAAAATAGAAAAACAGTTGACAAAACGATAACTCCGATAATAATCGTTAACCACATATCCGATGCCCTAACAGATAAGACATTACCAAACAATATTTGGGTTAAATCAATAGCTGTTTGTGCTTTTGTTATGAGTAAAATTCCTAATGCAAAGGCTGCCGCAAATACGATACCAATTGATGTGTCATTTTTAATGCGGCTATTTTGTGTGACATAACCGATACCAATTGTCGTTAGAACGCCCGCGATGACAGCTCCATAAAAATAATTTATACCGAGCATAAACGAGATAGCTATACCTGGTAAAACGGCATGACTGATCGCATCGCCCATTAAAGATAAACCACGTAAAATGATAAAACTACCAATTGTTCCGCAAATTATTCCAACAGTAATTGATGTAATAAGTGCTCGCTGTAAAAAGCCATAATGTAAAATATCGTTTATAAATTCCATTAAACTTTGACCCCCAATTCATCAAAAACCGGGAATTGATGTTCATAAGTTTTTTGCAGAACATCACGTTTGAAAACTTCTTCAACAGATCCTTTTTCAACAAGTTTTCTATTGAGTAATAGTAATTGATCAAAATAACTGCTAACTTTCGCTAAATCATGATGAACGACGAATATCGTTTTGCCACTTTCTTTTAATTGTTTCAAAATGTCGATCATCACTCGTTCACTCGTTGCATCTACACCAACAAAGGGTTCATCTAAAAAGAAATATTCAGCACCTTGGGCTAAGGCACGTGCTAAAAATACTCGTTGCTGCTGACCACCGGATAGTTCGCCAATTTGTGAGCGGCTATAATGACGCATACCAACTTTTTCAAGACTTTCTATAGCTTTTGCTTTTTCTTTTTTACCAGGTCTTTGAAACAGTTTTAGATGGGGATACGTCCCGAGAAGAACTGTGTCAAACACACTAATAGGAAAATCAAAATCAATATCACTACGTTGTGGTACGTAGGCAATTCTTTTTTGTACTTTTTTTAATGGTTCTCCTTGAAAGTGAACTGTTCCGTAATCCCGGGGAATAAGTTCAAGAATCGCCTTTATTAGTGTTGATTTTCCTGCACCATTTGGTCCGATGATTCCGATTAAATGTCCTTTGGGAAAGGAAAATGATACGTTATCAATAACGATTTTCCCATAATATGATACGTGTAATTGTTCAACTGTTATTGCTTCTTCCATTATGCATACTCTCCTGTGTGACCTAAAGTTTCGTGATTCAAACAAAGTTGTATCGACTCAACTTTTGGGTATTATTTTACGTTTTACTTAAAAAAAAATAAAAAAGATTAATTTTTATCCGTGCGTTTTGTAAGAGTTTTCGTTTAGGAAACGATCTATTTATTTAAACTCTTATGAACTTGTTTTTCATTATAAAACATTTTTTTATATTTGTAAATAACTATATTATCTAATTTATAATTTATTCAATAACAAAAAATGAGTGATTAAATATTAATATTTCGTATCGCCCATTTATTTACCATTTCCTTCATAAGGATTCACGTGAACGAGAACATCTTCAATATCATCATGTTTATTAATTAATGCATTTCTTACATCATGTGCAATATCATGGCCTTCTTTAACGGTTATATATGGATCAACGCTAATTTTAATATCAATAATGACATAGTGGCCATGTGTACGAGCGTGCATTTGGTCAATTGTCATAACGCCATCAATCGCATAAACAGTTACTTCATAAGGTTTAATTTCGTCCTGTGAGAGGACTTTTTCCATCATAACTATTGAAGCTTCTTTTGCTAAAGAATATCCTATACGAATAACGATTATCGATACGACAATACTAGCGATTGAATCTCCGTAAATAAATAATGGAAAGTTGTATTTTTCGCCAACAATCGCCAAACCTACTCCTAATAAAGCTGCAAGGGATGATAATGAGTCTGAGCGATGATGCCATGCATCACTTATAAGGGCGGTACTACGATATTTCTTACCGACATACATTTTGTAATGATATAAGCCTTCTTTTAACACAATTGAAACGATTAAAATTAATAAAGCTATCATTCCTGGTGCTTTTACTTGTTTAGTCATTAAAGCTTTAATAGCGGAAATACTTATTTCAACTCCAACAACAATCAAAAGCAAGGCGACGATAATCGTTGCAACATTTTCTGCCTTACCGTGACCATATGGATGTTCTTCATCAGGTGGTTTTTTTGCAATTTTAACAGCAAATAAAATGACGACCGAACTGACTATATCCGATGCAGAATGAAGAGCATCGGCAAGTAAAGCTCGACTGCCAGATAGAAAACCACCGATTGTTTTAATAACTGTTAATAAAACATTAACGATTATTCCAATCCATGTTGCAATGATTACTTTATTACTTTGTTCAGACATCGTTTCACCGCCTTTTTTACGTGTTAATAAAATTATATTAAGAGAAAGTTATTTTAATGGACTGTTATTATATCATTTATAAATAATTTTTACCCCTTTTGACAAATATTGCTAAATTTATTGTTGAAAAATTTGTTATGATATAACTTGGAAGAATGGGGGAACATCATGGAAAAAGAAATGCTACTTACATTTATTATTTTAGTCATCGCAACAATTTTATTTATACATGGAAAAATTCGTTCAGATCTCATTGCCGTAGGATCGTTAATTACTTTAACATTAACAAATATTATTACACCAAATGAAGCCCTTGCCGGTTTTTCTAATTCGGTTGTCATTATGATTGCTGGATTGTTCATTGTCGGAGCAGGAATATTTAATACAGGCTTAGCTGATACGATAGGATATCATTTAATAAAACTCGGTGGTAATAATGAAAACCGTTTATTCGTTATTATTTTATTAACTGTTGGTATATTTAGCGCGTTTATGAGCAATACAGGAACGGTCGCTATTTTACTACCTGTTGTTGTTAGTGTTGCCTTAACGATTAATGTTAGTCCCGCAAAGTTTTTAATGCCTTTAGCCTTTGCAAGTAGCTTAGGTGGCGTATTAACGTTAATCGGTACACCCCCTAATTTAGTCGCAAGTCAAACATTAATTGAAAATGATTATAAAGGATTACATTTTTTTCAATTAACACCAATAGGTTTAATTGCGCTTATTAGTGGTATAATATTTTTAATGACGATTGGTAAAAGATTACTCCCACAGACAGGTGAAACATTACGGGAACAAACGACATCCCTTTCACCAAAACAACTAGCGGGAATATATAAAGTATATCATTCACTTCATTTAGTTGAAGTGCCTAAAGATTCACCGATTATTAATCAGACGCTTGCCCAACTTGATTTAACAACTAAGTTAGGTATTACAGTTGTAGCCATTGAGAAAAATGGTACGGAACGAATGATTCGGTTGCCGAATAATGAGCGGATTATTCCAAAAGCACATACGAAAATAGAGGCCAAGGATGTAATTTTAATTTTTAGTTCAAGTGAAAATGTTGAGCAATTTGTTGAAACGTACGAGTTAACACTTATTAGTGACACATCAACTCAAATTAAAGAAACTCATTTTTTATCGCGACATTATGGAATAACGGAAATACTCGTTACACCACAATCGTCTTTTATTAATAAAACAGTTCGTGAACTCCATTTTCGAAAAAGATTAAAGTGCACCGTTTTGGCGATTTATCGCAACGGGCAATACATTCAAACTGATGTTGGTAAGCAACGATTACGCTCAGGTGATGCTTTGCTAATCCATGGGCATTGGGATAATATTGAATTGTTAGCGGAAACGACTACAGATGTTGTTGTCGTTGGTCGTGTCTCTGATCAGGCGATATATGCCGCAGCGAGTGGAAAAGCGCCTATTGCCGGTCTTATTATGTTTTTTATGTTAATCGTTATGACATTAGAATTGTTAACACCTGTCATTACCGTTATTATCGCCGCATTTTTAATGTTAATAACCGGTTGTATACGTTCGACAGAAGAAGCTTATCGTAAAATTAATTGGGAGTCAGTTATCTTAATTGCCGCTATGCTTCCGATGGCCACCGCTTTAGAAAAAACAGGTGGAGTACTTTTTGTCAGTGATTCATTAATTAATATACTTGGAAATTATGGACCACATGCCGTTTTGGCAGGTTTTTATGTATTGACGATGATATTAAGTCAATTTATTAGTAATACAGCTACAGCAGTTATTTTCGTACCAATTGCCATTACAACGGCGATGAGTATTGGTGTAAGTCCATACCCATTTGTTATTACTGTTGCAGTAGCGGCGAGTATGGCCTTTGCTACGCCTGTTGCATCACCGACAAATGCGTTAGTCATGAACGCTGGTGGATATGTTTTTAAAGACTATGTAAAAGTAGGTGTTCCTTTACAACTATTTTTAGGTATTATTATGATTTTAACGATACCACTTATTTATCCTTTCTAAACGATTAGGTCATAATTAGTTGATTAATTGACATTCCAATAAGTCAATTGTAGAATAGATTAAGTAATGGATGCTATACATATATTAAAGCATACGAGGTGATTTTATGATACAGAGTGTGTTCACAGCAGGCATCATTTTAACTGTTATTATGGTCATATTAGGATTTGTCCTTGGACGAGCAAAGTTAAAAGGTTATACTTTGTATTATCCTTTTTTAGCTTTGTTTGTAGTCGGCTTACTCTTTCTTTTGTTTGCAACAATTCTTGAACGTACATGGGTTATGGGTATTACACTTGGTGGCTGGGGATTAGCATGTGTTTTCTCAGCAGCGATAAGTTTTATTACTACGACACTTGTCGATACATTTGCCCATCATTAATTAAAAAAAGAGCGAATTTATTTATCGCTCTTTTTTTAATGCTTATTTTTTTGCGTTGTTTCTAGATTGCTTGATCAAAAATGTCCCGTCGTTATGTTGAGTAACAACCTTTTGGCGCATAAGCTGGCCGAGGGCCCGTTTGAAAGCAGATTTACTCATTTGAAATATTTGGCGAATTTGTTCCGGATCACTTTTATTACCATAAGGCATGCTACCACCATTATCACGTAAATAATTTAAAATAATTTCTGCATCACGTTCCATTTGCTCACGTTTTCTCGGCAATAAAGAAATGTTTATCGTGCCATCTTCTTTAACATCGATAATTCTTCCTGTTACATACTCTCCTAAACGTGGTTCTCGCTCGCGCATCGTTCGATGGACAAATCCACGGTAACTATCATTCGTGAAAATGGCCGAGCCTTCATAACCTGCTTTATAAACATAGCCGCTTACCTCATTGTACATCATATTAGCCGTCGCAATTTCCCGGCGTTCGTAAAATATATTTTCTGAAGCGGGAACAGCTAAAAGTCTATTTTGACGATCCGTTTCTAAGGTGACAAAAAGTTTATCATCAATTTTAGGCCAAACAGATTGAAGAGCGGGTAAATTATCTTTAGATACGAGTATTTCTGTTTCGATACCGATATAAACAAACACACCTAAATGGGGAATGACATCTGTAACAGTTACCCAGCCATAAGTTCCTTTTTGCACCGTCGGTATCGTTGCGGTTGCTAATACTTGTCCTTCTTTATTATTATATATAAAGACATCCATTGCCTCATCATCAGTTATGTCAAAGTCAGTATCTGCAAAGGGAAGTAATACTTCAAAGTTATCAATTAATAGCAAATAGCCATTTTCCGTATGACGAAATAGTTCTCCGCATCTTACGGTACCTATGTAAGGGGCCACCATATAAATCATCTCTTTTCTTTTAATAACTAATCATTTTACTCTTACATCATTATTTACAACAATTAGTATGTTCTCATGTTTGCAACATAATATCAATGATTTAAAATATTCACTCGCTTTGGCTCAAAGGGAATGATTCGTTCGTGATTGTCTAAAATATATTTGAAGCAAACTACTTCCATCTTATCCCAATTGATAGAACATATTTTATCATCAGCGATAACAATTTGTTCAGATGTTACCGGTTTATTTATATACGGAAATTCGATAGGGGAGATGGCTCGTTTTTTTGTTTTTAAATTAATCGTTTCATCATAATCATATGGCAAGCTTGTCTGTAAAAATAAATTTGTTAGGTCGTTTAAATCATTATTTTTTGTATACGTTACTTGTTGAAAATGTTTTATATCTTTTTCATTTGTAAAGTCTATCGATGAGATTGAATTAGTATGTTGTTGGGTAAAAAACAAGGCAGTCATTAAAACAAATAAACTTAAACTTGCTAAGATGAACGATAAGCGCCGACGTTTTAGTCGTTGTTTATGGAAAAATGTATTGTAAACTTGTTGCTTTGATGGTGCGACAAGTTGTTTTTCAGTTTCCTTTTGTAACGTTTTTTGCCATGACTGAACATGTAAATAACATTTAGGGCAATGTTTAATGTGGGTATTTATTTTAAAATATTCAAGTTCAGATAAATTTCCTAACACATAATCAACAATTTTCTCTTCAGTAATATGATCGTTTTTCACAAGTTTCACCCCTATCTCACTTTTAACCAGTCGATTAAATGTTTATGTTTTTGTAAATTGCGTAAACCGTACCGTACTAATGATTTAATCGTCCCTAATGGTCGATTTAATTTTTCCGCTAGTTCCACTTGTGTTTTTCCTTTAAAATATGCTTCGTAAATGACTTCCCGTTGTTTTTTCGGTATTTCTTGTAACGCTTTTAAAATTAGCTCTTTTTCAATTTGTAAAAGAACTGATAATTCCGTATGTACCTCTGCTTCATGATTAATTAATTCTAATTTATGGATGAGTAAAGGTTTTTTCTTACGTAAGCGGTCGATGCAAAGGTTACGTGTTTTCACGGCAATCCATGCTTTAATCGTTCCTTTTTTTGCATTATACTGTTGCGGTTTCTCATAAATATCTAAAAATATATCATGGGTGACATCTTCAGCTTCAAGAGAATCAGCTAATACACTTTGTGCAATATGAAGAACGAATGGTGCATATTTATTATAAAATTCATCAAAGGATGCTTCACAACCATTAGCAACCGCTAACAACAAATGCTCATCTCGTTTATTATTTTCCATTTAAACTTCCCCCTTCGAAATATATATTTTTAAAAAGATGAAAGTTTTAAATGTTTGTCCGTTAAATGGAAAAGAATTTGAAAGTAACTAAAGGATTGTTTTTAAATATTTTATAGCAAATTTTTTTCAAAAAAACAAATCCAAAATAGTGACTTATTCGTACTATTAATGAGAACAATTTTTAGGGGGAATTCGATGTTAAGAAAAACTTTTATTTCAACATTAATTTTATTATTAAGCTTTTTTACTTTTTTCATGCCAACAACATTTGCTCAATCATTAACATTGTATACTCCTTATAGTGGTCTTTCAGTGACACCAGGAGAAAATATTACGTACGATGTTGATATTATTAATGATCATTCGTCAGTTGAGCATGTAACTTTTGCTTTAGAAAAACTCCCAAAGGAATGGGAATATTCAATTCGTGCTGGAGGCTATTCTATTGATCAATTGTCAATTTTACCGAATAGCGAAGAAACGATTAAAGTAGAAGTAACTGTTCCGCTAGAGGTTAAAAAAGGAGCCTATTCCTTTAGTTTAGTCGCAACTAATGAACGGGGGGAAAAGGGTACTCTTCCTATACTCGTCAACGTGTCTGAAGAAGGGACCTTTCAAACAGAATTTGTCATTGAACAACCGAATATGCAAGGCCACGCGGATTCAACCCTTACTTATTCCGCAGAATTAAAAAACCAAACAGCTGATGAACAACATTATTCGTTAGCGGGTCAATTTCCCGAGGGGTGGGAAGGGATTTTTAAAGTTGACGGTAATAGTGTTACATCTGTGACGATTGAACCGAATGAATCAAAAAATATTACGATCGAAATGACACCTGCGGAAAATGTGAAAGCAGACCTTTATACGATTCCAATTGTCGCTTCTACAGGATCGACATCAGCAGAAATAGAGGTTGAAGCAGATATTATTGGAAAGTATGACGTTGAGTTAACGACTACTGATGGAAAAATGAGTTCAGACCTTACGGCAGGTCGGAAAAAAACGATTAAACTTTTAGTGAAAAATACCGGTTCTGTCGTTTTAACAGATATTAAATTAGATGCGCAAACCCCGCCCGATTGGGACGTTGAGTTTGATAAGCAGACGATTAATAGTTTAGAAGCGGGGGAAGAATTCGTTGTCGAAGCAAAAGTAGAAGCGCCAAAGGATACGATAGCAGGGGATTATGTCGTCAATTTTTCAGCAAAAACGTCTGAAGCATCATCGGAAGCAACCTTTAGAATGTCGGTGAAAACGTCGACATTATGGGGCTTCATTAGTGTTGGTATTATTGTCTTAGTCATCGCCGGTATATACTTTGTTTTTAAAAAGTATGGGAGACGATAAATTATGGCACAAGCGATTATTCGGATGCATGAATTAACAAAAGTGTACGATAACAATCATGCGGTCGATCGTTTAACTTTGTCTATACGACAGGGGGAAATTTTCGGTCTACTCGGTCCAAATGGTGCAGGGAAATCGACGACAATTTTAATGTTGCTCGGTTTAGTTGAGCCGACAAAAGGAGAAGTAAAGGTTTGTGGATATCATTCAACGACACATCCAATTGAAGTAAAAAAACGTGTCGGTTACTTACCTGACCAACTCGGTTTTTATGAGCAAATGACTGGATTACAAAATCTTTTATATACAGCATCTTTAAATGGGCTTGAAGGTGATCATGCAAAAAAGCGGGCGATGGATTTACTCGAACAAGTAGGTTTAAAAGAAGCTGCTCATAAACAGGCTGGTAAATATTCACGGGGGATGAAACAAAGACTCGGTTTAGCAGATGTATTAATGAAAGATCCGGAAATTATTATACTTGATGAACCGACATTAGGTATTGATCCAGAAGGTGTACAAGAAATATTACAATTAATTAAACAATTAAATGAAAAACATCAATTGACCGTTTTATTATCATCACACCATTTACATCACGTACAGGCGATATGTGATCGGGTTGGTATTTTTGTAGATGGGAAATTGCTAGCCGCAGGTCGTGTCAATGAACTTGCGACAATTTTATTTGATGATCAACCGATCACTGTACGAGTAGAAGTTGATACAGTTAATCAGTCATTAATTGATTCTATTGAAGCGATTGAGCGAGTAACTAACGTTAAGCAACTATCTAAGCAAAAGTTGGAAATTTCAAGTGATCAACAAATGACATCAATTATAGCGGAAAAAATTATTTCCCAAGGTAGACAATTATATCATATTAGTGAAAAAGGCTATGGACTTGATGAAATTTACCATCGTTACTTTAAAGGACGTGTTGCTCATGAAATCATTTAACATTCCCTTTTTAAAGAAGAAAAAACATGATAAAAGTGGGATGACTTCATCTCAAACAAGTGGACCCTTTTGGGCGATCGTTCGAAAAGAAATTGCAGACTATTTAACGAGCTGGCGGATTATTATTTTACTAGTGATTATATTATTAACATGTCTAGGATCACTTTATACAGCTTTAACAACGATTCAAGAGGCGATTGATTCAACAGATGATGAGCTAAAGGCAATTGTTTCAGATACACAACTCTTTTTAAAATTGTTTACCGTCTCTGACGGAACGTTACCACCCTTCATTACATTTGTTACATTTTTAGGGCCATTACTTGGCATTGCTTTAGGGTTTGATGCGATTAATTCCGAGCGTAATCAGGGAACTTTAACACGGTTAATGGCACAACCCGTACCACGGGATTATGTCATTAATGGGAAGTTTGTAGCTGCCCTTATTATTAATGGGCTATTATTTATAACGCTCGGGTTATTAGTGACCGCTTTTGGTATTTTAATGATCGGTATTCCGCCAACTTTTGATGAGTTTTTGCGAATTATTAGTTATTTGCTTTTATGTGTTGTTTATATAGCTTTCTGGTTAAACTTAGGTATATTGTTTTCGATTCGTTTTAAACAAGCAGCAACATCTGCATTGTCAGGCATTGCTGTATGGATATTTTTCAGTGTGTTTTATTCAATGATTATTAATGTTATTGCAAAGGGTTATATTAAAGTTGATGCGATGACAAATGTTGATGAAATTTTAACAAAACAAGGTACGATGTTAAATTTAATGCGCTTATCACCGAACTATTTATTTTCTGAATCGACAACGATTTTACTGTCACCATCGGTCAGAAGTCTTGGACCGTTAACGATGGAGCAAACCATTGGAGCTATTCCTACGCCATTACCGTTAAGTCAAAGTTTAGCGCTTATTTGGCCACAAGTTACTGGTTTGATTGCCGCAACTTTAATTTGTTTTGCGATTTCCTATATGATGTTTATGCGACAAGAAATTCGGACAAATTAATTTAAAAACGTTAAAAGAGGCTGGGACAAAACTAGCCTAAAATAAATGAATGGACTGAATTTCCCCATTTTGCAGGGATTCAGTCCATGCTTTTTTTGATCAGAAACTTTGTTTCTGTATTTATTATTTATTTTGATGGCATACTTCCTTATGTTTACTGCCATTAACGCAAATCCAATTTCATTTTCTACCTTCGATTTTCCTCTAACTGAAAATCGAGAGAACGACAAATTAGCCTTCAGAAATCCAAAAACTGGCTCCACATCTATTTTGC
>Ga0209487_1003479_pt1 | contig 12353 bp, 9 predicted proteins | sample Poulit2012_FD_187524 | JGI IMG/M metagenome (GOLD analysis project Ga0209487, IMG submission 187524) | Agricultural soil microbial communities from Georgia to study Nitrogen management - Poultry litter 2012 (SPAdes) (version 2) | ecosystem: Environmental > Terrestrial > Soil > Agricultural land... | reverse complement strand
TGTGTCGGACTCCAATGCCCCGGATCGAGCCTCGGGCTCCGTTGCCGCCTCCGATGCGTTCTTCCCCTTCCCCGACGGGCTGCAAATCCTCATTGATGCCGGCGTGCGCGCCGTGGTTCAACCCGGTGGTTCGGTACGCGATGAGGAAGTCATCGAAGCAGCCAATGCCGCAGGAATCACCATGTATATGACCGGGGGAGCACGTCACTTCTACCACGGATAACTTTCACGCCCATGTCACCAGGGGGTACGCATGACAGAGCCGCAGGAATCCACCTTCGCCGAGCTCGAAGACGAACTCTGGGATCTGTTGCGTGCCAAAGAATACGCTTCGGCCGCAGAGCTCTTACGTGGCATGCGGACCGCCGCGGTGGAACGCTTACTGGACCGGACGCCACCGTCGTTGATGCCGGTCGCATTCCGACTGTTAGATAAAGATGTTGCCGTCGAAATTTTTGGCAACATGGAACCCTCACTGCAGTCAGATCTGATCGACGGGCTGGCTGATGAACATACCCTAGACCTGTTCTCCCAGCTGGGCTCAGCCACTCAGGCGCGACTGCTCGACGAGGTCCCGGCTGAAGTTGCCCAACGACTCTTAGCCAGTCTGGGACCGGCCGAGCGGGATGCTGCCGCTGAAGTCTTGGGCTATCCCGAAGACTCGGTCGGTCGCCGCATGAGCGTCGTACCCCAAGAGCTGAGCCCGAACATGTCGGCTGCCACGGCGCTAAATATTATTCGTGACGTCACTGTCTCGGAAACTGAGGTCGATAACCTGGCGGTGCTACCGGTTGGGTCCACAACCCATAAAGTCCTCGGACTCGTTCACCTGCCGCGATTGGTGCGCGCCGAACCGGATGAACTGGTCGCCGATATCATGGAGCCCACCGAGACCGTTTCGGTCCATGCCGACGTGGAAGACGCCGCGCGCACCGTGGTGCATGACCGTGTCCAAGCACTGCCAGTCGTCGACGACGCCGAACGTCTCATTGGCATGCTGACCGTGGCTGATGCGCAGCTGGTACTGGAGGAAGAAGAGTCCGAAGATACTTTCCGTTCCGGTGGTGCTGAGCCACTCGGTCAGCCCTACCTGTCGACGTCGATCATGCAGCTGGTGAAATCCCGTATCACCTGGCTGCTCGTGCTGGGCATCGGGGCGATCCTGACCGTCCAGGTCCTGGACTATTTCGAAGATACCCTGGCCGCGATGGTTGTGCTGACCCTGTTCGTGCCGCTGCTCACGGGTACCGGTGGGAACACTGGGAACCAGGCTGCCACTACGGTCACCCGAGCTATTGCCCTATCCCAGGTCACTCCTCGAGACTTTTTACGGGTCGTCGGACGCGAAGCCCTCGTCGGACTCACGGTGGGACTGATTCTTGGCACGTTGGGATTTCTAGGCACCGCGCTCTTCTGGGCCCCCGATATAGGCCTGGTCATCGGCACCACCCTGGTGGTGATTTGTACGCTTGCGGCCTCGGTCGGCTCGGTCATGCCATTAATCGCCTCGAAGATCGGGGTCGATCCGGCCGTCTTCTCCAACCCCTTCATCTCCACCGTGGTCGATGCGCTGGGTTTGATCGTTTACTTCCTCATCGCCAAAGCCATTCTCGGGATCTAATCCTGCACTGCTATCCCACGAAAACTGGCATGGATCATCGGGCGTGGGAGGCGGCAACTCCGTAGTGTGAAGGACAGATTGAGAGGACACTATGCACGAATGGAACGCCGCGATCGCCCACATCGAAGAGCACCTAACCAAGGAGATGAGCGGCGCAGAACTCGCCAGCATTGCCTTGACCTCGGAATATCATTTCCGACGCATGTTTGCCACGTTAGCGGGCATGCCGCTTTCGGAATACATCCGTAACCGCAGATTGACCGCGGCAACCGCTGACATACTGGCCGGCAAAACTGTCCTGGATACAGCAATCGCCTACGGTTATGGCTCAGCTGATGCCTTCACTAGGGCGTTCAAAGCCTTCCACGGGATAACGCCGACACAAGCTCGTGCCCCCGGTGCAACGTTGAAATCTCAATCCCAATTAAAGATCCATCTCAAGATCGAAGGGAGCACCAACGTGCCATACCGCATCGTCGAAAAAGAAGCCTTCTACCTGGTGGGATACAGTACCCAAGTACCAATCATCCATCTTGGTGAAAATCACGCAATTGCAGCATTTGAACGCAGTCTAGATCGGGACAACACCGAAGCGCTCGCGAAACTGTCGAATATTGAACCGTTCGGTACGCTCAGCGTCACCGAGTATCTGGCGGATGACACCCAAGCGATCTACTGGCACGCCGTCGCCACCACCGCCACACCGTTCGAGGGCACGGACACCAAACATGTCCCGGCGGGTCAATGGGTGGTCTTTACCACCGAAGGAAAAGTGCCCGAAGCGTTTCAACAGCTCTGGGCCACAGCGGCCAGCGAATGGTTCCCGGCGAATCCATATGAGTGGGCACCTGGCCCACAACTGTTGGCTACCGAACTCAATGACGCCGGTGATCGTGGCACAGCGGAGCTGTGGATTCCCATCACTTCGAAGTAAGATGTCATGCAGCTCGCCTGCGTTCGGTCCGAGGGGATGGCCCGGGCGAACGCAGGCGGCTTAACGCCCGGCCAAAATCAGCAAATCTGTCTGGAGTCGCCTGCTGGTGCGTTAGATTGGATGAGGAATTGTGAGGTGCCCAGCACCATTGGGCGCTTGAACCACGAGGAGATCATTCATCTATGTCAAAGATTATTTACACCTATACCGACGAAGCGCCAATGTTGGCAACGGCATCATTATTGCCCATCGTGCGCGCTTTTGCCTCGAAGGCCGGTGTAGAACTGGAAACACGAGATATCTCCCTTGCCGGCCGCATCCTGGCCGCCTTCAACGACGTGTTGCCAGAAGATCAAAGAGTCAATGACGCGCTAGCTGAACTGGGCGAACTGGTCAAAGAGGCTGATGCCAACATCATCAAGCTGCCAAATATCTCGGCCTCTGTGCCTCAGCTCGTCGCTGCGGTCAAGGAACTGCAAAAAGCGGGCTTTGACCTGCCAGACTACCCCTACGAAGTGACCAACGACGAAGAACGCGACATCCAGGCACGCTATGCCACCGCGATGGGGTCGGCCGTCAACCCGGTGCTGCGTGAGGGCAACTCTGACCGTCGCGCCCCGCGAGCCGTGAAGCAATTCGCCAAAAACAACCCACACTCAATGGGTGAATGGACCAAAGACTCCAAAACCAATGTGGCCACCATGGGCGAGCACGACTTCTTCTCTAATGAGCAGTCCGTGACGATGGCCGAAAACGATACGCTGACCATCCGTCACACCGATGCCGACGGCAATGTCACGAACCTGAAAGAAGATCTGAAAGTCCTCAAGGGCGAAGTCGTCGACTCTACCTTCATGTCCGCCAAAGCGCTGGATGCCTTCCTGGCCGAACAGATTAAACGTGCCAAAGAAGAAGGCGTGCTGTTCTCCGCACACCTGAAGGCCACCATGATGAAGGTCTCCGACCCGGTCATCTTCGGTCACATCGTTAAGGCGTACTTCCCAGAAGTCTTCCGCAAGTTCGGTAACCACCTGGACGAGGCAGGACTCTCGGCCAACAACGGTCTTGCCGGGATTGAATCGGGCTTAAGCGAACTCGATGCTGATATCGCCGAGGGTATCCGCAATGAGATCGCTGAGGCATACGAGAACGGTCCAGACCTGGCCATGGTCAATTCCCACCGTGGCATCACTAACCTCCACGTCCCATCCGATGTGATCGTTGATGCCTCGATGCCAGCCATGATCCGCTCCGGTGGCAAGATGTGGAACAAGAACGACGAAACCCAAGACACCCTGGCCGTGATCCCAGACTCCTCGTACGCCGGTGTCTTCCAGACCGTCATCGACGACTGCCGCGAAAACGGCGCATATGACCCAGCAACGATGGGTACTGTGCCAAACGTTGGCCTGATGGCACAAAAGGCCGAAGAATACGGCTCTCACGACAAAACCTTCATCATAGAATCCGACGGCACCGTCGAGGTTGTCGACTCTGCTGGTAACGTGCTGATGAGCCACCAGGTAGAAGCCGGTGACATCTGGCGTGCTACCCAGACCAAGGATGTTCCGGTCCGTGACTGGGTCAAACTAGCAGTCACCCGTGCTCGCGCGACCAAGATGCCAGCGGTGTTCTGGTTGGACTCCGAACGCGCCCATGACGCCCAGATCATCGAAAAGGTCAAAACGTACCTGCCAGAACACGACACCGATGGGCTTGAGATCAAGATCATGGCCCCCGAACGTGCCGCCCAGTACACGGTGGAACGCATGCGCAATGGCGAAGACACCATCTCGGTGACCGGTAACGTACTGCGTGACTACCTGACCGACCTGTTCCCAATCCTTGAATTGGGTACCTCAGCCAAGATGTTGTCGATCGTGCCCCTGCTCAACGGTGGTGGCCTGTTTGAAACCGGTGCCGGTGGTTCCGCGCCGAAACACGTCGAACAGCTGCTGGAAGAAAACCACTTGCGTTGGGATTCCCTGGGCGAATTCCTTGCCCTCGCTGTGTCCTTTGAACACTTGGCCACCGCGACCGACAACTCGCGCGCTCAGGTGCTGGCTGACGCTCTGGATGCCGGAACTGGCCGCTACCTTGAAGAGCGTCGTTCACCGTCACGCAAGGTCGGCGAACTTGATAACCGCGGTTCGCACTTCTACTTGGCGCTGTACTGGGCCGAAGAACTCGCCGCTCAGACCGAGGACGCCGAACTGGCCGAAGCGATGAAACCAGTGGCAGAAGAGCTGCGCGCCAATGAACAAACCATTGTCGATGAGCTCAACGAAGTCCAGGGACAAAAAGTCTCCATCGGTGGCTACTACTACCCAGACCACGACTTGACCTCCAAGGTCATGCGTCCAGCTGCTACGCTGAACCGCATTATCGACGAGATGGTCGCCTAACGACAGTCACCCGGTGCCTTGCGCGCCGATGATAACGAGGGCCCTTCCGGAATTCCGGAAGGGCCCTTGTCGTTGTCTGAACCAAAGGCAGCGATATTAGTCCTGGTCGGGATCGTATTCTTCACGCGCCCCCGCCTCACGCGAGGACTGCTCAAGGACCGTGTAGGCTTCACGAGCGATCGCCGTCCAGAGTCGGATGGCCAACTGCGGGTCGGTCTTTTCGATCTCTGCGATCTGCTGCGCGGAGAGGACCAAGACCTCCACATCATCGATTGCGCGAATGGTCGTTAACTGGCGGCCGGTGTAACTGAGCGCAAATTCCCCGAAAGTCGAACCGGGGGAGAGGTAGACGTGCCGGTAGCGGGTGTCGTCCTTGCCTTCAGCAGCCAGCTCGACACGGCCAGAGCGAATGAAATAGATCCCGCCGAAGGGCTGTCCAACTCGTCGAATGACCGTGCCGGCGGTATAGCTGCGCAGTTCCATGTAGCTGGAGAGCACATCGACGTCGCGGTCTTCTAGGAAGTCGAATACCGGAGCGGTCTGCGGTTCCCGCGGGGCATCGTCGGTTTGTAGGATCTGGCGGGCATAACGCTGCGCTAGTCGAAGTTCAGCCCATTCCAAGGCCGCCGATCGGTTATCGAAGAGTCGGAACTCGCCGGTGATCTCCTCGTCGGGCGTTTCTGCATCCCACGGTAGATCAAGATGGCCGGCAGAGGCGGCTTTGGCTTTTTCGCGTGGGTCGGGTAGTTCGATATCATCCCGAACCGCAGCATATTCTAAGAGGCTTTCGACCAGGGTTTCCGTCCAGTCGATAAAGATGATGTCTTTGCGCTCGGCTCGCCACGACGCGGTAAGGGAAGCCAACATGAGAACGGCCGCGCGACCGAAATCATCCACGCCTTGGAAGTCGATGATCACCATGGATACCTCGTCGTCGAACTCCACGATGGTGCGTGCCATGGTCTCGGTCTCGGCGAACCCGAGGTCTCCGGAGACTTCTAAGATTTGGCAACGGTCGCCAAACTGCGAGGTGATACGGGACAGTTCCGTGGACCGGACTACCCCCAGCGATGCATCGGCCAGCGAGTAGTGAGCACGTAAAGTTGAACCGCCCAACGGGGGAGCATCAGCATAGTGGAGACCCAGATCACGAGTGACTCGACGGATGGCTGCGGCCCCACGAACTGAGTTTCCATGACTATCCAGGGGTGCTGAATATACGCCTATGCCAAGTTGACCGGGGACGACGACAAGTATGCCCCCGTCGACCCCAGATTTTGCTGGCAGGCCGATATCGATCATCCAGTTCCCGGCGGCATCGTACATGCCACAGGTCATCATCACCGCAAGGACCTGCCGAGTGGTTTCTTCGGAGAATACTTCTTTGCCGGTGACCGGATTGACGCCTTTATTCGCCAGGGTCGCGGCCATCATCGATAGGTTCTCAGTCGTGACGTCGGTTGAGCATTCTAAAAAGTAGTCTTGCACGACCGGTTCTGGATCCGAGTCAATGATTTCAAAGGAGCGCAATAACCAGGCCAGGGCCCGGTTGCGGTGACCGCTAATATTTTCTGCGTGATAGACGGTGCGATTGATCTCTAACTCACCGGGCGAACCTTCGGCTGCCAAATCCATGACGCGTCGAATTCGGCTTAGGCGGTCCACCCCGCCACGGCCCTTGATTAAACCCACCGTTGCGATGGCGCCGGCGTTAATCATCGGGTTGGCTGGGCGACCGGTGCTGTGTTGTAAGGAAATCTCGTTGAACGGGTCACCTGAGGGTTCAACGTCAACCTTCTTGCTGACTTCCGTGGGTCCCAGATCATCGAGGGCTAATCCATAGGCAAAGACTTTGGCGATGGACTGGATGGCGAATTTATGATCCGAATCGCCCGATGAATATTGGAAACCGTTGACGGTTGTGAGCGTGATGGCGACTTTGTGGAGATCGGGTTGCACAGCGACCTCGGTCACTGGGTTGACCGTGCCGGCGGTCATAGGTCGCAGATTATCCAGTAAGTCGGATAGGTAGCGATGCAACGGTGAGATCCTCATGGGCACCCCTTCGTCAGTCTTCTCCAGCGGTGGATTTAGTAACCGGCCTGCACATCGACCAGACCTTCTAATGTATCAGGCGCCTTGTTGTCAGCCAGGCTGTGAAGGTTCCGCACAATGCGCTCGTCGAGTAGTGGAATTACCATCTCGGGTGTGTCTGCGGTATGCGGCGTGATGATGCAGTTAGGTTCAGCCCACAGGGGGTGTCCATCCGGTAAGGGCTCAGGGTCGGTGACGTCGAGGCCAGCTCCGCGAATGTTGTGGTCAGCCAGGGCGGCCACCAGATCATCAGTGTCGATGAGACTGCCGCGAGCGATATTGACTAACACCGCTTGTGTTTTCATCAGATCAAACTGCTCAGCAGTAAACATGCTCTTCGTCTCAGGGGTGGCTGCGGCGGCGAGCACCACCACATCAGCTTCTGGTAACACCTCATTGAGCTTGTCGTCAGTAACAGTCTTATCCGCTCCATCGACCGGCTCGGGGCTGCGACGCACCACGGTAATGGTGGTGTCCCAGGTAGAAAATAGCCGCACGAGTTCTTGCCCGATGCCACCGGCACCGACAATGACAACATTGGCGCCATTGAGTGTGCTGCCGTAGGTTGTACCCCAACTGGTGGCACGGATGCGGTCTGGTAGGTGCCGTAGCAACGCTAATGTGAGCGCTAGTGCGTGCTCGGCCACGGGTGGGGCATAGGAGCCCTTGGCCGAGGTGAAGGTGACGTTGGGATATTTTCGAGCTACTGGCAAGAACGTTTCCACGCCAGCATAGGGCAATTGCACCCAAGTAATGTCAGGATTCTGTGCCAAAGTGTCTTCAATGATCTGCGAGTCGATCATCTGAACCACGACAATCGCGGTGGCGTTTCCGTCATCTGGGTCGACGATCGAAAACCCCAATGATTCCGCGGTGGCTACGGTTTGCTCGTGTGCGGATTCGTACGGGGTCCCATCCCGGTCGGACTGAACAGGCAAAATCACGATTCGTTGAGTCATAACCCTATGGTCACATGGAAACTCGACAAAAGGGTAGCGGCGCTGTGTGCCGATCGGGTCACACCCTCGGGTGAGTGCTAACTGGCATCCTCAGCGTTGAGGTGCTCGGCAGCCAAATGCACATAGACCGCCGCATTATCCTTCAACCCGGCAGACTGTTCGTCCGTTAACTCACGACGGACTTTCGCTGGCACACCGGCCACTAACGACTTCGGTGGGATCTCCATGCCCTCGGGCACCATCGAATTGGCTGCGACCAGGGAACCCGCGCCCACCTTGGCGCCATTCAATACGGTGGCATTCATACCGATCAGCGCGCCGTCTTCAACCGTTGCCCCGTGGACAATCGCAGCGTGTCCGACTGAGACATCTTCGCCGATCGTGCATGGGAAGCCTTTATCTGCGTGCAGTACAACGTTGTCTTGCAGATTTGAGCGGGCACCGACACGGATGGGAGCGGAGTCGCCACGAGCGGAGACCCCGTAAAAGGCCGAAGAGTTTTCAGCCATGGTGACATCGCCGGTGATCGCTGCGGTTTCAGCTAGGAAAACAGATTCATGCAGCTGGGGTGATTTGCCCAGAACTTTTTTGATAATGGCCATACGGTTACCCTAAAAGCATCGTTTGGGCCTGTCACTATTTGGTATGCCAGCCCAAGCCTCATGTCAGCGCGGGTACGGATCTTGTTCCAAGAGCGTCAGGCTATTCGAAAATAACGGTCCGGTCGCCATCCATCAGGACCCGATGTTCGGTGTGCCACTGCACCGCTTGAGCAAGGGTCGCGCCCTCGACGGCACGGCCACGCTGCACAAAGTCTTGTGCGGTCAATGCGTGATTGACGCGCTGGACGCGTTGTTCAATAATCGGGCCTTCGTCGAGATCAGCCGTGACGTAGTGAGCGGTTGCGCCGATGAGTTTCACACCCCGCTTGTGGGCCTGGTGATACGGCCGGGCGCCTTTAAAGGAAGGCAAGAATGAGTGGTGGATGTTGATCGCTTTGCCATCAATCTTCTGGATGAGATCATCCGACAGGATTTGCATATACCGGGCTAACACAACCAATTCGATGTCATATTCGTCGATCAGTTCCATGAGCCGAGCTTCGGCCTCTGGCTTGTTATCTGTGCCATCGGCTTTTTTGACGATCGGGATATGAACGAAGGGGACCCCGTAGAAGTACGCCATCGGTTGCAACGTCAAGTGGTTAGACACAATGACGGGCACTTCCACGGGCAGCGTGCCCGCGTGCTGCTGAAACAACAGCTCGTTCATCGTCCGACCGTCGGTCGAGACCATAATTAAGGTTTTCGTCTTGACCGCGGCATCGTAGACATTGGCGTCCATCTCGAATCGTTGAACGACGTCTGCAATAGCCTCTTCGGTTTCTTCCACAGAAGCGTCGGTAGTGAACTGTACACGCATGAAGAAGGTCCCGCTGTTGGGGGAGTCGAACTGTTGCGATTCAGAAATGTCAGCGTTGACCTCCAGCAAGGCTCCGGTAATGGCGTGCACAATACCGGGTTGGTTCGGGCATGACAGAGTGACGATAAGACTTTTATTGCCGGTGGCCATGGGCGACGTATTCCTTACTCGACTGTGGATCTGTGGATATGTTAGCGCTAAACCAATCTGAACACACTATAGATCAGTGACAAAGCGATACCAGGTTCGAAACAGTTATTTTGCGCTGTGAACCAACGTGTGCAACGACACCACAGGCCCTGAACCGTAGGGTCCAGGGCCTGTGGTGTCGTGAAGTGTCGGTTAGCGGGGCATTAGGCGCCGCGGACCCGGTCTTCGACGCATTGACCGATCTTGGCGTCAATGTTCTTCCAGTAGTTGATCGCGTTGGTCAATACTGGCTCTTCAACCTGGGACAGTTGCCCGGTGAGGGTGTCGACGAGCTCGTCACGTTCTTCTTGGGTGAAGACTTCATTGACCAGGATGTTGGCCTGACCGAAGTCATCGTCATCTTCACGCAGGCGGTAGGCCTGACGAACCAGGTCACCATCGGACTCCCACGAAACGTCAACGGCGCCTTCTTCATCCGACCAGGAATCCCCGAAGGAGTTGGGGGCATAGGTGCGGCGGTTGCCGGTGTGTTCGAACCACATGGCACCTTCAAAGTTGTAGGTGTGGACATCCACGATAGGACGGTTGACCGGCAACTGTTGGAAGTTGGTGCCGATGCGGTAGCGCTGGGCATCCTGGTAAGCGAAGTTACGACCCAGCAGCATCTTGTCCGGTGACATGCCGATCCCGGGCACCATATTGGCAGGCGAGAAGGCAGCCTGTTCAATTTGGGCAAAGTGGTTTTCTGGGTTGCGGTTCAGCTCCATGGTGCCGACCTTGATGCGTGGGTAATCCTTCTTCGACCAGATCTTGGTCAAATCGAATGGATTGTATCGGTAGGTCTTGGCATCCTCATACGGCATGATCTGCACCCACAGATCCCACGATGGGTTGTCACCGCGTGCGATGGCGTCGAACAGATCGCGCCGGTGGTATTCGGCGTCTTCACCTGCGAGGGCTTCGGCCTCCTCGTCCGAGAGGTTCTCGATGCCCTGGTTGGTCAGGAAGTGGAATTTGACCCAGAAGCGCTCACCTTTGGCGTTGACCCACATGTAGGTGTGCGAGCCATAGCCGTTCATGTTGCGCCAGGTCTTTGGTAGGCCGCGTGGGCCCATCAGGTAGGTGACCTGGTGCGCGGATTCTGGGTTTTGGGTCCAGAAGTCCCACTGCATGGTCGCATCGCGCAGACCAGAATCAGGCAGGCGTTTCTGGGAGCGAATGAAGTGTGGGAACTTCATTGGATCGCGGACGAAGAAGATCGGTGTGTTGTTACCCACCAGATCGAAGTTCCCTTCGGTGGTGTAGAACTTCAGGGCAAAGCCGCGAACGTCACGCCAGGTATCTGGTGAGCCGAGTTCACCAGCAACGGTCGAGAAGCGGGCTAGCATTTCGGTTTCCGTACCGGGCTGGAACATTGCCGCTTTGGTGTACTGCGAGACGTCTTCGGTCACGGTGAATTTACCAAATGCGCCAGAGCCTTTCGCGTGTGGACGACGCTCTGGGATATTCATGCGGTTGAAGTGCTGCAGGGTTTCGACCAGGTGGTGGTCGTGCAGCACAATTGGTCCGTCTTGACCAACGGTCAGCGAGTTCCGGTCGCTCACAGCTGGAATGCCAGCCTGGGTGGTCGACCCGGTGGCGTGCGGGGTTTTCTTTTCAGTCATTCGGCACAGTCTCCTTTAGGGACAGGGTGAATTGAACTAGGAAAGGGATCTACGGGCTATGTCGACACGGGTGTCTCAGGTACGGCAGCGCGGTCACTGTTGAGACATTGCGTGCACGTTCCGTGATAGACGACGTCAGCGGTGTCAATGACCATGCCGTGTGTCGTTGCTGGTGTCATGCATGGCGCGCTACCGTGCTGGCAGGGAACATCTTCAATGCGCCCGCAGTGACGGCAGTGCACGTGGTGGTGATTATCGGGCCGTTGAATCTCGAAGCGAGCCGCGGTAGGCCCGAACTCGAGTTTTCGTATCAGCCCGACGTCAACCAGCGATTGCAGCACTGTGTAGATCGATTGAATAGTGATCGTCGGTAGGGTCAGGCGAACCTCATATAACAGTTCCTCGGCGGTAGCGTGCGGCATCCCCTCGAGGGACTCCAGCGTCGCAACACGCTGCCGTGTCGATCGCAACCCGGTTGCCCGGATGCGCGACGGCCAATCATGCAGCTCGCCGGTTGTGATCACCTGATGCTCCTTTGTTGATCGATACCCTCATTATGCCACTTTTGAATGATTCATAAAAATTCAGGAGCGTGATCTTCGCTGCACGAGTGATCTCAGGGGTCATTCGGTGTAGCGCATCGCCGCGATGGCGGCTCGTCGACCCGCCCGGGTCGCACCGATCGTTGAAGCCGAAGCACCGTAACCAACCAGGAATAATCCCCGCTGGGCCGGGACAGTGACGCCATCTTTATCCATCTTCACTCCGCCGCGATCACTCCGAATATCGAGGGGATCGAGGTGATCCAGGCTGTGCCGAAAACCGGTGCCCCACAGAATGGAATCGATCGGGGTGACCCACTGGTGGTCAATATCGGTGCCGTAGCCGGGTAAGACTTCCGTATTGCGATGCAGATTTGCCACGGCAGGATCACCCTGGCGCAATAAATCATCGACGACTTCACCCTGTGAGTTGACAGTTGCCCCGTCAGGCCCCGGGCCATTGAGTACCACTTCGTGGTCTAAGAAGGAGTCGATGAAGCCACGGAAGACCAGGGTGCCCCGGTCGATATAGGCCAAGCTTTCTTGATTTAATGCCAGTCCG
>Ga0209487_1003478_pt1 | contig 12357 bp, 11 predicted proteins | sample Poulit2012_FD_187524 | JGI IMG/M metagenome (GOLD analysis project Ga0209487, IMG submission 187524) | Agricultural soil microbial communities from Georgia to study Nitrogen management - Poultry litter 2012 (SPAdes) (version 2) | ecosystem: Environmental > Terrestrial > Soil > Agricultural land... | reverse complement strand
AACGATTTGGTCTTTACTTATTGTTGGTGTCCTCTTTATGGTGCAGACATGGGTCGCAGCCTTAATTTATCCTGATTTTAATAGTTTTGATGATATAGGGACGGCTTTCTATGAAACAGCTGAAATGGCGGGTGGGCCGTGGCTCGGTGTTCTGACAGCTATCGCAACTGCGCTTGCTTGGGGGATTGCGGATGCTCTTGTTGCACAAGTGGCCATTTCTAGAGTTCTATTCAGTATGGGACGTGACCGAAAACTCCCGAAATTCTTGGCAAAAGTACATCCCAAATACAAGACGCCATACACAAGTATCATCTTTGTTGCCTTTGTTTCACTAGGTGTCGGACTATTTTTCATGGGCGATATTGGGATTTTATCGTCATTCATTAACTTTGGTGCTTTAACAGCATTCCTGTTTTTACATGTATCCGTCTTTTCCCATTATATCGTCAAAAACAAAAGTAAAAATTACTGGAAATATCTCGTCTTGCCACTCATTGGCTTTATCATCATCGCTTACGTTTGGATTAACTTAGCAACCGAAGCGAAAACTCTTGGATTAGCCTGGCTTGCGATTGGTATTGTTGTCGCTATTTACTTTGCAATTAAGAAGAAAGATGCATCCATTGACATGTGATAAACCTAAAGTATACTAAATATTAATACTTTTTTAATATAAATAAAGGGATTTCGGTGTTTTTTATGTGTAGTTTATAAAACAGACACTTTTACTAGCGAATGGAATATGCGAGACTCCAGTGGGAGCTAAGGCCTAGATGAGACCCCGAAATGCGTAGCATTCGGAGGCTCATTAGCCGCCCACGGAAAGCGAGTATATTCCATGAGCGGCATTTTAAACTTTCTACACCTTTTTCCGAATTCCCAAATAAAAGGAGCGTATTGAAATGACCATTCATCATCACCAACATCCTTACATGACCATTCATGACTTTGACTCACACAGCCATATCGGTTGGGATAATTCTATCAAACCAATTGCTGAAGTCGATTCCCAGCAAAAACTAACCTATCAAATTACTGAAGCATCAGGCGGACAGTTTACAAAACATTCAACGAAAAAAGATGTTGAAACGCTTGATTTTGGTAGAATTAACCCTGTTGCTGGTCCTGTTTACGTGAAAGGCGCGGAACCTGGCGATACGTTAGAAATTGAAATGCTAGATTTTTCTCAACTTGACTGGGGATGGACTGCTCTTATTCCTGGTTTCGGTTTACTGACCGATGAATTTAAGGAACCAGCTATTAAAACATTTGATTTAACTAAGAAAAATACGGTTGAATTTTTAGATGGGATTAATTTATTTATGAAACCATTTCCGGGTACAGTTGGTGTGGCATTACCTGAGGCAGGCAATCACAGTGTTGTGCCACCTCGCAAAAATGGTGGAAATGTTGATATTCGCCACCTCACACGCGGAGCAAAACTCTATCTACCGGTTTGGGTTGAAGGTGCTCTGTTCTCAATCGGGGATACCCATGCCGCACAAGGTGATGGTGAAGTTTGTGGAACAGCGATTGAAGCGTCCATGGAAACAACGATTCGCTTCAAGCTGCATAAAGGAAAATCTATCGCTGAACCTCGTTATGAAATTCCAGGACCACCTACCCCTGAAGCGGATAGTAAAGGTTATTATGTAACAACAGGTCACGGGGAAGATATTTATAAAGCGTCTCAAAATGCCATACGTTATATGATTGAGCACTTAATGGATACTTATAAAATGTCAGAAGTTGAAGCATATATGCTTTGTAGTGTAGCTGTTGATTTGCGGATTAGTGAAATTGTCAATATGCCGAATTGTCTCGTGTCTGCCTTTTTACCGAATTCGATTTTTAGTTAGAGATGTGAAGAAAGAGGTTCCGCTCCTTTTATTGGATGGAACCTCTTTTTTTATGACTACTTCATGAGGAGATTTTACATTTGCAAAGCTATAAATGACATAATTGCTGCTTTTTCCGATATATGTGGTCTTCCTACTAATACAAATCTTTTAATGGAAATACCGTTTAAAATCAATCGCTAGCAAAAAACGGCTCCTGACACTCTTCATTATTCAGTCTCCTAAAACGGAAATAAAAATGCCGAAATGACTGCATAGCCTAGGAAAATCGCAACACTTACTCCTACACCACCCCAGCTTGGTCCACCGTTTTCCCTAATATACGACTCGGCATTTTCACCTTGTTCTTCTTCAATTCTATTTACTTGGCGGTTGACATGTTCTTTATAAAGATTATTCCCACTTAAGCCAAGAACGACGCTGACAACCAAACCTATGTTTGTTGTACTATCCAAGTCAACTCCAGTTACAAGTGAGACAATATCAAGCGCAAAATAGATACCTACAATAATAAAAACTGTGCGATACATTTTGCGGTAACCTAGCCAAAAGAACGTTAAGAAAAAAGCTGGCCAGTTCCAACTAATATTTTTACCCTTTTTCCACTTCGCCCTATAGTAATCAATTTTGTCTCCTACATATAAACTGATTAAATGTTGAAAAGGCTCCTCAACATCTGATGATTCATGTTCCTGATTAGGTTCTATTCCTTCCCCTGTCCCATTTACCACGTCATTAAGTTCATTTTCCCGTACATCTTCAGCCTGATTACCATTCGTTAGTTTTTCTCCACATACATTACAAAACTCCGCATCCGCGCTTTGCTCTGCTCCACATTTTTTACAATTCAAAAAATCACCTCCGTTAGGATTTCCTGTATTTAAACATATTATATAGTAGTATGATAGATTACAAGTAAGAAGGAAATGTTGCTTATACAACCCCTTGGAAAATTAAAAAATTTACGGCCGACTTACTCTTTGTAGATTTATGTTTTTCTGCCGGGTGTAAAGGTTATTGATTAATAGGCATCATCCAAGTGGATTTACATTATTTTTTCAAATAAAACACTAAAACAACTAGAGCAAAACTGAGGAGGCTTACATGAAAACACAACTTAACCCCATAGAAATACTTATAATCATATTCGGCTCCATCCTTTTCGCGTTTGGGATTAACTATTTCACCATCCCGAATCAACTATCTGAAGGGGGAATTACGGGGCTTACCGTCATTATCCATTACTTATCTGATTGGTCAACAGGATTAATCAACTTTACATTAAATATCATTTTATTCACGTTCAGTGTTAAATATCTTGATAAAAAAGAAATTATCTATACACTTATCGCCATTGTCGTAAGCTCAACTGCCCTATTTTACACTGAAGGGGTCGAGACGGTTTTCACGAGTGACACACTGCTCGCTTCCGTTTTTGCCGGTCTTTTCGTTGGTATGGGGATCGGACTTATTTTCAGATCTGGTGGTACTATGGGTGGGACGACAATTATTGCCCGTATTCTCAATCAGTTTTTAGGAATGAGTGTCGGCAGTGCGATGCTGTTTATTGATATAGTTGTTGTTATTGGTTCCATTTATATTATTGGTATTGAAAAAGCTCTCTACACCGTCATTGCGGTCTACGTTGGGGCGAAAGTGATGGATACTATTATTAAGGGTAAAGAAGAAAAAGTTGCCGTTACAATTATTTCGAGATATGAAACAAAGATTTTAAATGAAGTCCTCACAAGAATGTCCCGGGGTATCACTGTTTTAGAAGGACGTGGCGGATTCAGCAACCAACGTCGCGAACTCCTTTATCTCGTCATCAATAAATACGAAATCCCCACGCTCAAAGACATTATTTACGGGATTGACGACGAAGCCTACGTTACAATTTATACGGTCAGTGAAATTATTGGAAAAGGATTTAAAGCTAGGAAAGAAAAGGGAAAGACACCGGTTAAGTGAAGAGGTGGGTGCTTATGATATCCACCTCTATATTTCATAATATTCTATCGTCTGTTCTAAGGCCTATAGTCAAAATTAATTCATTTCTCATCCCACAACATTTTTTTCAGTTTTCTGAAATTCCGGCTCGAAGCAAAACATACTGCGCCATTTGTCATGGTAATATCACGCGTTTTATTATCAATAGATTCAATGTTATCCGTATTTACGACAAAAGAATTGTGACAACGATAAAATCGATCATCCAAATCTTCTATTTCTTTTAATTTGCCATAAAACTCTACTTGGCGGTTTTCAGAGTGCATAATTATTTTATGTAATTTAGAGGACGTTTCAAAGAATAAAATTTTATCATAATCCTCACTTATAACTTTATCGCCACTTGTTATTTTAAACCTTTTTTTCGTCGTTTCATTATGCTCAGACATATACCTTTCATTAGCCGTATCAATACAGTCAATGACCCTTTTTTGAATATCTGTAATATCATCTTTAATAATATAATCCATTGCCTCAACTTTATAAAGAAAGGTTAAATACGTCAACTCAGAATGTGATGTCACAAAAACAATAGAACCTCTAGAGTCATATTTTCTTATATCCGCTCCTAAAGCAATACCCGTTTTTTCATGGTTTAAATTAACGTCGAGAAAATATAACCCATTAACGTTGTTTGCTTTAAGATAATCAATAATTTCATCAGGGTTATCTGTAGAAAGTGTGACTTTCATATCCAGTTCTTCAATCATAATGTAATTTTCAACATACTTTGTGATTTTTTTCCTTTGTTGCTCATCATCTTCGCAAATAAAAATATCTAACATGACGATGTCCCCTTACCCTAATATTTCAATCACTTGAAAAAATTGGTTGCCTTCTATCTTTGTTTCGAGCGTAACATTATCGAGAGTTGACACAATATCTTTTAAACTCGTTAAACCCAATCCTCTATTCTCTCCTTTAGTTGAATATCCTTCTTCGAAAACCTTATATAACTTAGGCGCTTCTCCGGCAAAAGTATTAACAACAATAATTAATATTGAGGTTTCCTTCTTAATAAATGCAATGGTCACCTTGCCATCTTCATGTTCGACTGACTCCTCAATTGCATTGTCTAAGAGAATACCTAAACTACGACAAAGACTGATCGATTCAATATTGATATGTTCAATTGGTTCCGCGACTTCTACAGAAATATCAACTCCCGCGTCCTCGGCCTTCATCAATTTTGAAACAAGCGTTCCTTTCACTTCTGTTATCTTAATATTTTTTAACGATTCAAGTTTATATTTATTTAATCTAATACCCTCACTGGCTGGCATAATCTTTTGATTGAAGTAACTTTCCAACTCTTTCATATCGCCCATTCGTATGTATTCTGACATAGAAGTTAAAATGTTAATGTAATCATGCCTGAACTTTTGCAGCTCACTGTACATATCTTCTAGGTTTTCCGAATAAATTCGCAGTTGCTTATACTCTTCTTGCTTACTCTTAACCTTTATTTCTTTTACAATAGAAGAGAATAATAGACCTAGTATACTAACAAAAAATATCAAGTATAAAAAGAAGATATAACTATTAAGTTGAACAATTTCGTTTGAAAAGCCGATTCGACTTGAAATAAGTATATTAATATAAATAAAGACAATCGTTACACCGATTAACAATGCTAGAATTAAACCATACTTTCTTATGTAGGGGACCCATAGGCCAATACGACGAATGATAATATTTGTAAAAATTGTTAATACCATACAAAAGAAAAAAATCATTAATAAATGGATGAGCATATAAGATAAATCTGTCTCAACATTTTCAAATGAAAAATTAAATAAATAAATTTCCATCAATGCACTTAAATGATCACTAATTACTAAAATGAACAATGAGAAAAGAGGGACAATAAAACTTCCCAACTTATCTTTCGTTTGCCAGTAATTAATGACAAACAAAAAAATGACAGGTATAAAAATCCCGATAATACCAATATACATAAAAAATAACGGTCCACTACCTGCCAGCAGAATAACTGACAGCACTCGTTGCTTTGTAAAACCTTTCGTTTTCAATAAGCAAAAGTTAATAACACAAAGAATCATTATTTGAATTAAACTACCAATATACTCTGCCAACACAAAAATGCTCCTCTTCGGCCTTTAGGAGCATTTTATCATGATATTGAAATTTTTGAAAGTTTACTTTACTTCTTCTTTCAGTTCTTCTGGAAATTCGGGTTCGTAAACAAATATCGAACAACTTAAATTCATCGAGGCTGATGCAATTGTTGTTCCCAATGTCGACACCATTCCTGTTAATATGGTTTTAAAAAAATTCCCTTTGATAATTTTCATCATCACATATCATCTCCATTTAAATTGTATTTTTTTGAATCGTTAAGACACTTGCTAAGGTTGCCCCCGTAGTAATAAGCGTTTTAGTCGTTTCATCTGAGATTAACAGTGTAATAATCATTAATACAATACACATAACAATTGATAGGTTACGTAGTTTCCGCTTTTTGTTGTAATCCATGCTCACACCTTTTTTAGTGAGACTAGGTGCGAATAAATATAATATGAATCCATTTGCAAGGTAGATTGGCAGAATCATTGGACCGGGTATGCTGTATGATGTTGCAAGGTATGGAATACCGACAAAATACATGATACTTAATAAAGTACACATGATGCTTGTCCGAGCATGAATTCCGTAGGCTGTTTTTCTAATAATACAATAGGATATATGAAAGATAATCGTGGCTGTGAGTAGATTAAGTATGTAGGCAGTTAAGTAAACTGCAAACATTTTCGTGATGTTAATAAAAAGAACTTCAATGCCATACTTCAACTTTAAATAGGTTCGCCTGTCTGTACTTTGGTACTCTTTCACCCAATCTGCCAGACGAGCGGCAGCTATTTCCGTAAGACTAATTTTATTTACTCCCGAATTCTTCATCTCTCTCACCTCACATACATCATACATCTGTTTGTCCTTACTATCTTAATTCTTATCTAAGAAGGTGTAATTTACACTTAAGTGATATAAATAAATTTAATTTGTATCATAAATGTTATGAATAATCACTTATTTGCGCCCATCAAAGTGGGTGTCTTCGGAAAGATCGTGACTGCCTCACTATAACCTTGTAAATCCAAACGACTAATAACTAGACTATGACGTGTAGGAATACAACAATCCTTATTTAATTTACTATTCAACCCAAAAATATGACTATATAAAATGCGTTCAATAAAGAAGTATAGTAAGCGCTCTTCCTGGTGAAGGATAATAGGTTTATCATGTGAATTAACGGTATCAAATTTAGGTATATGAAATTCATCAGTATAAATAAGTGGGCCTATTGCTATTTTGTCTTGATTAGTTTTTAAAAACAAGACACTTTCCGCAAAACTTTGCCATAGATAATCTTTGTCTTCTCCAGATGGTTCAGTTATTACAAAGTCGTAAGTAGCCTGATCAATTGGTACTTGATTTCCTGCCATAACGGTCATGTCGAGAAAAGGATGTTTATCAAGCATCTCTGCCAAATAATTATAACCATTGATATCTAGGATGATACGCACAATCTTGTCCCCATGAATAAACGGTTGAATATCTTGAATATATTGATTGAAATGATCTCTCGATAAAAATTCGGCGCGTAATAACTCAGTATATTCTCTTATTAACTTAAAAGAACGATAGGTTCTTTCTTCATTGCAATTTATAAAATAATTATTATACTTTTTGACAATATTATGCGTCATCCTCTCCTCTAAAGATGAGATTGATTTATTAATGGGAGTCCCAAAATATAATAATCTCTTTAACTTATAGTCATCCACAGCCTGTGATTTAAAAGCAAACTCAACTTTATTTTGTACACTATCAGAAACGATCATAACATTGTCGTGTTCCCTGATCTCATATCGATGATCTAATAGATACATATTTTCTCACCTACCCTAATAATAATGCATACAATGTTATTTCCCTATCCCCGATTACTTTGTTTAGTTCCAAATCATAAAACCCTCCGAGCGGAATTGCTTCAATCCCCAAGTATGTTGCTACCAGTTGAATATTTTGTCCAATATGTCCCGCTTCTTGCTGAACAAGCTTGTAAGAAATATCGTTATATTTTTCAAAAATTGATTGAAAATCTACACTTAATACGATAGCGAATTGACTAGTATATGCTAAATGATCCTGAATAAAAGTAGTTTGTATCTGAGACCATGGGACATGTCTTTTTATTAAAAGCTGATTGGTATCAGCGTTTAATTCAGTCACATTACCTTGGTTCCATATTTCCTTTTCTACGCGATTTTCATTAAATAATAAATGGATATTTACATAATATTGTGCTCCACCTGATGGATATGAACGATGTGGACGATCTCCTCCAATAAAAGCTAACTGGGAAAATTGAGATATAAAGTCTTTAGTAATACTCTGCTTGTTTGGAAGTTCATTTACCCATGTTTTTCTTTGAAATATAGTATTCTCAAAACTATTAGAAGTGTTAAATGTATAAGACAAATCTTTTGTTATATAGCCCTTGTTGGATTTTTTTTGACGTTCATAATGCCGGTATAGCTGTGTTGAGGTGAACTTTTTATCATTGATTGAGAAATAATGATAATCCTTCATTTTGTTATCGGCTTTTAAAGAATAATCCCATGTCCAAGTCATCGTTCTCCCTCCCTTTGTCTAAATTTGTTGATAAACTTTTTCTTGATAATAATCAAACAATATTTTTGAAAAAATATATTCATAATCAGGTGAAACACCTAAGCGATTATTCAACATATGCATATGAGAAATTGCAATATAAAATATCTCATGTTCTTTATAAACGGATTGATTTTTTCTAATTTGATTCATTTTTTCTTCTAAAAATGATAGATACGGACGGTATGGTTTTAATGTATCCTTATTTTCTAACTGACCAGCCCTTTTAATTAAGGCTTTTTTTAATTGTTCAAAATCAGGCTGATTCTGAAACTCTATCCATACCATGAAATAATCTTGATAAAATTGTTTTAGATTTTGAATTAAGCCCATTTTCTCAATCAGTCTTCCACATTCATACATCACGTCAAAAGCTATCTGGTATCGCTTATTTCGGGAAACTTGTTGAATAATACTACTAGCAAATTCCGACGAAGCTTTAAATATTTCCTCTGAAATATTCATAACAGATTGTCCGCCATAACGCAGATATTCAGGATTATAGTCAATTGACTGAATACTAAAATTTGGATGTGATATGCCACTGCCTTTCCCCTCTGTATTCTCCACTCGCTCGTCATCTATGACAGTCTTAAAATCCCAGTTTTTATTTTCAATCCGAAACTGTTCTAAAGACCACTGCAATTTATATTCAAAGCTGTTGTCAGTTTTATTCTTTTTTTCTTTATATCTGATTCGAACGTGAGGGCCCCCATCCCAGTAGCGGATAAAAAAGTAACTACCTGACAACTCTTTATCTGCTAAAGGCAAAAGGACATCTTTCAGATACGTATCTATTAATTGATAATCATGAATGAATATATGTTTTGATATCCACATACAAATTCTCCTTTAATATTTAATTCTAAAAATTGGGTCTTTGCTAATCCTCGATAAAAGAAGTGTGCCCACTGTGAGAAGGAGGAAATATCATCAATGAATAACCTAAAAATTCTTTCTTGGGTATATTAAAGCGCTCTTTTAAATAGCTATCTTTATAATTTTTCATTCCCCTTGAAGCTCTACCCCATTTACTTATAAGCAATGATATATATTGGGCAATATACCCGATGTCAACAAATTTCTGATCATACGATTGTTGATTCTGATGCTTATCAAAATGAAAAAACACCCACATATTTAACCCTGTAACATTCGTATATGATTGCTGGCTTGCTAATATTCGATTAGGTTCGATTTGATTGATGGCCTTCCTAACTTTCACCAGTGTGTCTGATTCATAGCGATAATAGCCGCTTTCATATCCCTCCACATCATTTATATATATTGATATCTTCACATCGTTTTGGTTTGTTCTTTCCTTAAGTAATGATAGAAATTCTTCCATGCACGCCTTCTTTAATGTTTCTTTTAAAAACACATCACCTGATGTAGACTGATCTGCTGTCCGACATTTAATTGAATCATAGAGTCTTTGGGACTCTTTCAATCTAGCGGTGCAGGCAATATGGGTACTTTTTTCAGGTTGCAGAAGTTCAACACCTCTTGCAATCGAAAGAAATGGAATTTCATTTACTAGGAGGTATGCTTTATCATAGCTTTGATAATTAACACCTTCACTCGTTAATGCCACTTCCACATTCAGTAACGCATGACCAATATTAAGTAACGAAAGCATTTTATAAAATTCTCCATAGTCACGTTGAAGCTTTCGATCATCTGCTATTAAAAAGAAATATACTTTATCGCTGTTCACTCCACCAATTAGGTTGTTTTTGCTTATTACAATTTTATCTAACAACGGATTCAAACTATAAAGATGATCTCTGAAAAGCATAACGAGTTTTACACTAGGAATATTTTTGGCAGTTGGGGAAGCTGAATGAAAATAATATTTACTATGAAAGTCGATACGATAAACCCTTTCAACACTCGAAAAAACTTTGTAAAGATAGCTATCCCATTCTGGTAAATGATTATGTTGTTTTAAAAATTCCATGTCAATGGATGCCTCTGGTGTCAACTCCCAGCTAACATTCGTAATATTTTCACCAAAGCTAAATGTTTGAAATCTTTTTTCACCAAATTTATCTAAATAATCCTTATCGATCATGTAATCCTCCTATGGAAAAGGATGTGGGTTATTTTCTATCCAGTTTATATCCAACTCACCCCGACTTTTAAATCGTGTTGCTTTTTCTAAACGTGGGTACACAACCCGTTTATGCTGATGCCCAAAAGTCATTGTTAGTATTTCTGGAACAATGTACTTGACATTAACAAACCCTGTAGTCGTTAAATTAGGATTTTTCACAGCTGCACGATAAACTTTTGATGAAATCGTTAATAACTGTTCATGAAGTCGTTCAATCACTTCTGCTGCTCGACCGGTATAATCATCATAATAATCCTCCATTTTATCTAGTTCTGCAGAATATGTTGTATCAAGGGCAAATGATAAAACATCTCGCATTTCTATATTGGAATAAAGAAGTAAATGATCTTCTAACCTCGATACTTCACCTGGATTCTCCAATAAATAATATTTTCTTTTTTGATATTCATCTTTTTTAAAGACATTTTCAAAAACTGAAATAGCAGTTGTTGCCTCGATTAAAGCTTTTTCAATGGCATCTTTTAGGTCGAAGGAAGTGCTGGCTGCTGTATAAAAAGCCATTTCATTACTTTTTGGATTTTCTTTTTCTAAAAGCACCCAAATTGTTGGTATTTTCACTTCCATAGAAACTTCAAATATATGTGCTTTGATTCCTTTTCTTTGAAGTGCCTGTATATAATGATCAATAGCATGTGATTCCATATTCTTCACTTTAAGCCGAACCGGTGGTATTTTCCCATACCATGTAGCTAAAAACGCATCCCTTTCAATTAATTCAAGCATGGCATGTAAACTAGCCTCTTCTAAGGTTGAACCAATCGCACTCCCGTTGGAACTCTCATATATAAAGCGATGCTCACCGGTTACTTGATGTGAGTTAAAATAAATAAGTTGTTCCGGAATTAATACATTTTCATCTTTATGAACTGCCTCAACCTCGCTATAGTAAATCGGAATATTTTGATTATATTCCTGATCATTCCAATAATTATTAAGTTCCATCATCTCGCCAAGTGTCAAATCAATCTTTTCTGATTCATCTTCTTTCAAGGGCTTTCTTTCTTTTGAATGATATGGAAAAGCAGTCGCATATCTTTCCATTGATTCCAAAATAGATGTGTATTTGGATGTATCGTATTTTGCTGTTCGTCCGAATGACAGCATTGAAATATCTTTATACAATACCTCGGATTGTACCATTGGAGTAGCATAAGAATCTCCGGTTCTAACTAATTGGTTTATTAAAGAAGCTTTAGAAGCGTATAAAAGTGTCTTAAATTTTTCAATGCGAGATTTCACCTGGTTAAATGATTCAAGTCGTAAATTACTTTTCGTAAAAACACCATTAGCCTTCTTATGGGTCACGTCAACATGATCATCTGAGCAAACGGCACAATCATCTCTTTTAAATGTACTGTATATCTCTATTTCATTTGTTTCCCGGTCTAATATATAGACATTAGGTGTATCCTTATTTGCATCTAATTTTTCCGTTAAAATTGAGATGATGTCTTTTTCATAATCACTAAATGATTGAGCATCGCTATATGAAAAATAATGATGATACATTTCGACTTCCTGAAATCGGTCTTTTAAACATTGGAAACAAAAATGCTGTTCATTTCTTCTTGGACCAACAAAAATATACTTCATATTTTGTGATACATGAATCTCTTCTGCTACCGAAGATTGCTTTTGTACTGGCATCATTTG
>Ga0209487_1003477_pt1 | contig 12357 bp, 8 predicted proteins | sample Poulit2012_FD_187524 | JGI IMG/M metagenome (GOLD analysis project Ga0209487, IMG submission 187524) | Agricultural soil microbial communities from Georgia to study Nitrogen management - Poultry litter 2012 (SPAdes) (version 2) | ecosystem: Environmental > Terrestrial > Soil > Agricultural land... | reverse complement strand
GTTTTGTTTTTACGAATTGTGAAACCGTTTGTCCCCCAATGATGCATGAAATGGCATCTTTACAAAAGGAATTGGAAAAAGCTGACCTTCAAGTCGAATTCGTCTCTTTCACTGTTGACCCTGAGATGGATTCACCGGAAATATTGAAACAATATATCCAGCAATTTACGGATGATGAATCAAATTGGCATATGTTGACAGGATATTCACAAGAAACGATTGAAGCACTTGCAAGAGAACAATTTCAAACAATTGTGCAAAAACCAGACACTTCCAATCAAGTCATTCATGGAACAAATTTTTATTTAATCGATGAGCAAGGTTATGTCCTTCATGAATTTAATTATATTGATGAATCGTATATCGAGGAAATGATCGAAGCGATTAAGAATATATGAGTTTATCACCACACTGCTATAATATGTAGTTTAAAAAAATACAACATAACTACATGTTGTAGCATCATGGTGATCAATCCATATGATAAAATTAATTATATTATCATGCTGATATCCCTTCTCACTGCTTTTTTTGTTCAGCTTGCTCGTTAATCTGTCACCAGATGATAAATAACAACAAAAATTTCACAATAAATGTAGCAATCCAGATCAAAAACAGATAGGCAAGATTAAGAATTAAAAACACCAAAATACAAAGGTGATATGGGAAAATATAATTGAAAAATGGTGTAGGAAGAAAAGGTATTCCAAAGTTCAAAACAAGCATTTGATGGATTATATTAGATACTTATAAGTAATCAATAGGAAGAAAATACTAGCAATCCCCTCATCGACATTATTACTAATACATTCATTCTATTATCCTATATAAACTTTTTACTCTGATAACAACAAATAGAATAATGACAATCATAGATAAAAAGAATGTGATCCCATGAATGATCCGTTTTTTAAATAAATATCTTCATCTATTTTTACTTAGTAATTAAACATTTTGTAGAATTTTATAAGATATCATCAAAAAAGGAGACTCTAATATAGTTTCTATATTAGAGTCTCCTTTAAGAATATTGGTTTATACTCTTTTTTTCCTTGACATGGCATAAACCCAATACCCAATACCTAATAGTAATAAGATTAAACCTATTGTTAAAATATTAAAAGTGTTTAAAGCTGTTTTAGGTAATTTATGATCTTTTGATTTTCCATCCTTATTATCATTTTTTGGGACTATATTCTTGTTATCATCTTTTGGTTGGTCATTATTATTACCTTCAGGAACTTCTTTAAGCTTATTATCATCATCCTTGTCGTCATTTTCTGGAGTTTCCTTTGGATCTTCTTTCGGGCCTTCTTTTGGTTTCTCGTCATCATCTTTAGGTGTTTTACCGTTATCGTTATTTTTTGGTGTTTCTTTCGGTTCTTCCTTAGACTCTTCGATTACTTCAAAGATGGAGAAGGTACTGAAATGAGATGTTATAACAGAAACTGTCTCTGTATTGGCATCGTACGTACCGCCAATATTTTCCCAGTCACCAATTTCTTCATTAAAGTAAAATACTTTCAAGTTGTCCACATTTGTAGCACTACTAGTATCTACTTTGAACGTAAGCGTGATGCCGTCTTTGAATGTTTGAACCTCTCCGCCGTTAATAGAAAGATCATATGTTTTACTTAAACTGTCCTCGGCTTTGTTAACTTCTGTTATATTAATTGTTGCTTCACCATCAATATCATCAAATACTGAAGCAGGGATTGATAATTGAATATCATCATTTGAAATATCCAAAGTTATTCCTAGTTCTTTGATGATAGCAACTTGTTCTTTAGAAAGATTTACAGTGTCTTTAGTTAAGCTTAGAGAAACTGTTGCTTGTTCTTCATTTACCGTAAAGCCATCAGCTGACGTGAATAATTCTTCGACTCTCTCGTAAGGAGTTTTGTCGTCTGGATCCTCTGTTTCATCCGGGTCTTCTGTTTCGTTCGGATCTTCTGTCTCGTCTGGATTCTCCGTTTCATCTGGATCTTCTGTCTCGTCTGGATCCTCTGTTTCATCCGGATCTTCCGTTTCATCCGGATCCTCTGTTTCATCCGGATCTTCCGTTTCATCCGGATCTTCCGTTTCATCCGGATCTTGCGTTTCGTCCGGGTCTTCCGTTTCATCCGGATCCTCTGTTTCATCTGGGTCTTCCGTTTCGTCCGGATCTTCCGTTTCATCCGGATCCTCTGTTTCATCTGGGTCTTCCGTTTCGTCCGGGTCTTCTATTGCGTCTTCATCTATCTCCATATTTTCCGGATCAAATTGAAAACGAATATCGTATTTATTATTATAGTTAGCTGCCTCTACAATAACATGAATTTTTGCATTTAAAATCTTATGAATATCAGGGACCTCAAATTGAATGACTTTTAGGTCCTTCTCTTCATCGATTGAAATGACTTCTGCATCAACAAAATTATCTTCATCAAATTTCCCCGGCTGTTTTGTTTGTGTTTTTATATACTGCCACCAGGATCCCTCTGTTACTGTTAGTTGCACAGTGTATTTACCATCTTTCACCGATAATTTAGCTGGGGAGATAAGATGTTCATTTGTCATCGAATCTTCATCTACATCACCTTTAAGGACTGTAAATGGTAAAATATATGATCCATCTGCTACGGGATCTTTATCGTCTCCATCTTCTGTTTCATCCGGATCCTCCGTTTCATCTGGATCTTCTGTCTCGTCCGGATTCTCTGTCTCATCTGGTTCTTCAACTTCACCTGAAAGGATCGCAAGGGCAAGTTCTAATTCTTCTTTTGCACCCCGAATCTCTGGTTGAGTCGAAGCTACGTGATTCGCGACTGCTTCTGCATGATCAAGCGCTTCTTTGAATCTGACCATTTTAGAGGAAGAATCCTTTTCATCATAAGTATCTTGCATATCTACGACTTGGGCCTTTAGTGCTTCCATTTCTCTAACGTTGAAGTTGAAGTAAACTTCCATTTCTTTTCCATCCCGACGAAGGAGCATATGGGCAATTAATAAAACATCTTCCTCGGCAATTAAATCGTCCCCGTCTTTAATTACTAGCTGATGGTAGCCATAACCTGTTTCATCTTGGTGGATAATTGCACTACTTCGATTCATACCACTTGTGTTTGTATGAAGGCTTCCATCTGCTAAAAGTTTGTAGTATGAAACTTCTTCCTCATCCAATCCTAATAAACCTTTAATCGGGATATTTGCCAATGTTCGATAGGAACTTGCAAGTCGAATTGTTTCTGCTTCCGTTCCAAAGTGATGTGCATATTCAGAAATTTCTGCATCTTCACCAAGTGAATCAATGACGAGAAATGGCAATGTTTCAGATGCATGGAAAGTGTCATTTTTAATTGCTATGATTCGATTTTTAATTCTTTCGACAGTTTTATCTACTTCTTCTTGGGTTGCCCATCTATTACCTAACCTGTCATTTGCTTCATCAATAAATACATGGGCATATGTTGAGTATCCTTTACCAGTTTCATTAGGTGCTATTGCTGGAACAGTATAGTTTTTACCATTTGGATATTTCGTTCCTAAATCTTTTATAGTGTCACTTATTTCGATAAATTCATCTAATATTTCTTGGAGCTCTGTTTTATCAGCTGGTTCAACTATATTTTCAAGTGCAGCGTGTAATGCTTCTCTTGCTTCATTAATATTAGGACGTACAGAAGCGAGGTCATCAATCACAGCTTCCGCTTCATCTATTGTTTCGCTCAATTCAACCATTTCTTCTGACGTATCTGCCTCGTCATAGTGTTCTGTCGCAATTTCTAGTAGTTCCGATAGTTCCTCTCTTAGTTCTTTATTAAAGTTCAGGAAGGCATTTACTACTTTTCCATCTTTCTCTACTTCTAGATTAATAAACCCTGCCCATGTATTGTCACCATGTGTACTGCTTCTTAATGAAATTTGATGATATCCATAACCAGCTTCATCTTGTGCGATATAACTAGTCGATGGTAACATTAAATCCAAAAATCCATTACCACCAGAGGCAAAAAAGGCAGATTTCACCACATCATCTTCTGTTAATCCCTTCATCGGGACATTAACAAATGTCGTCAAATCAGATTTCACTTTAATGACTTGTGCTTCCGCGCCAAACAAATCTTCATCATCTAAGATCTTCGCATTACTGTCCATGGAATCAAGCAGAAGATAAGACTGAACACCATCATCCACATATATGCTATTATCGACAGTTTGCATTCTTTCTTGTAGTTTATTCGTGATGTCTAATACTTCTTGTTCATCAGGCTCCTCGCTAGTCAAAAGCACCTCTGCCTTGTCTACTGCATTGCTTAATGGGGTGAGATTGATGGATGATTCACCAATTGAAATAATATTTCCACCTAATGTTGTCCCCCGAGGGTTTACCGTCTCTAACATTTCCTGTGCTTCTTCCAACACTTCTTCTAGCTCTGCGGTATTCGGCTCTGCTGTTTCCGCAAACGTTGCGATCGGTAGCATGCTTGCGACAAGCATGAAGATTGCAGTAAGAATAAAGGAAATTTTCATGTGTTTATATTTCACGTAATTTATTCTCCTTTTATACATACTATTAATCTAGCAAAAAAAGAGCTGCTGACAAGGGAATGATACGCTTTAGCGTGGAGCAGCTCTCTTAATAATTATTATCAATTATTTTTACAAATTCCAAAGAATTTCCATTTCCATGGCGCCAAACGGATGACCATTAATATCTAACTCAACTTTAGTGGGGCCAAAGTCGTCTACATCAAAAACAAATACATCATTCCCATTTGCATCTGTATCGGATGGGACGGGTTTATAATCATTTATGGTGTCATCCCAAAGTCCAAATCCTTTATCCTTAACAAGTCCGGCTCCTAGTGTAATTGTCACTTCGTTTCCGTCAACAACAGCATCTTCAACGATATAATCATCTGCATGTGTATATACTTCACCAGATCCCGGAATAGAAAATCCGAAGTTATACGCTCCTGCCCAAGATGCCGCCGTCACCGATGATGCGGAAATGGCTAAAACAATCAACATAGCAGCAAAAATACTAAGAACATTTCTTTTCGTAGATAAAATTGTACTCATAATAAGAATCTCTCCCTTTATAAGATAATTTTTAAATACTCCCTTGTCTGAATGAACTCAGTTTCTTGATGTTATTTATATAAATAAAGCGTAGTTTATAAAGCTTAAAGCCTCCCCTCTGAGGATATTACGCCTGTTTAGTGATAATGAAATTCATTCTCAATTGGATATTACCATTAATTTCTACCTTCGTCAATTAGAAAAACATCTATATACTTGACAAATAGATTTAAGACATAAAAGTAATAAATGTATAAAAATGTTTATTTTTTTCAACATACCATATCTTAATCCAGTTTGTTACCTTGCTATTATTATTGATGTCTAGTTTCCAAATTTAAGTCCGATTATACATATATGTCCGGATACGTTCTTTTTGCATTTCAAGCTTCATAAGATGAATCATTTGCTTGCTCCCCTTTCAATACATTAAAGAAATAATCTTCCAATCCATTAGGGAATTTACTTTTAATCGGGTCAAGGTTTACTTCCTCCAAAATTGTTCCATTAGAAATAACGCCTAGACAAGAAATTGTGTGTTTTATGGGATATAATCTTGAGTATTTAAATTGATAGAAATCTTTGGTTGCAACCGTTACAGGTAACCATAAAAATAGCGTAAGGTAAAATATAAATTGTTGATTATGATTATTAAATAAACTAGAATGAAATTAATGATTTGTGGTTGTGAAATAATGAGTGAAAACAAAATTATTTTATCTTTAAATGACTTGCTTGAAGCACGTTTTAGACAATTCTTTCGAGGTTATAACCAACAGGATGTGGATGGGTTCATAGACTCTGTTACGGAAAGTTATGTAGCATTTAATAAAGAGATTGATCGTTTATCAGTTTTTTAGAACTAACCTTTTGCGAATTTACCATCTGCTATGAATAACTAACTTTCGTATATGAAAAAACATTATTATTTTGGTACGCGAAAACTTACAAAAAGATGCGATTACTTTTACAGTTTGCATCCCTTTAAGTCGGTAATTTTAGTTCTTTTTTTCCGTTGATTCTTATAATTGTGACAGCAGTACTTCTGGTTACTACGAATCTGACTAATAAAAAACTACTGTTTGATGAATATAGAAATATGGAAGGTTCAAAGGGAAACCAAGATAAAAAGTTGTGGAAAATATATAGGTTTTATAATCAATAATTTACAATTAATAAATGATAGTGTATAATTTACTTAGAAAGACATATAATAAAAGAAACCGCCTGGTGCTCGAACACCAAACGGTTTTGTGCAATAGCCCTTCAAAGGGCGACTCACTAATAAGGGATAAAAATAACCACCTCATATTAGCTTATCAGGCTATGGGTGGTTATTTTTTATTTGGAAATGACAGAATCGCTATGATTAAGGCACCGAATGAAATCATCAGAACCATTGCTTCATATGCTGTCATTGGCAACACCCCCTTTCTTTTAAAGGGAGTGAGCCACCAACACGAAAAGCCTTATGCACTAACATAGATTATAGCATAATAAGTTGTTTAATAGAATTGTTGAAACAGTACTAAGTTTCAATAGGATATAAATGAGTGTGGGAATAATGCTGGGCGCTGCATGAAGAGGAATCGTTATGCAATTTACGAATATCATAATTTATGTTGGAGGTCTCTTAAAATATTCAATTTTATATTATTCAAAATGATTTCAGCTCTAGAGATCAAATTTAGTCGCTTACAATATTCATTTTCAATGGTGATTATATTTCAACTTGGGTTTTATTCATTATTTATTCCCCCAAAGCCAAATAATGACTGACTTCGGGGAAACAGTAAATCTATTACTTTGTCACTTTATCAAGTATTTCTAAGTTATCATTCATTAAAGAAATATAATCTTCTTTATTTTCAATATCCTCTTCTGTTCTTACCTCTAAATTATGAATCGTTAAATCCTCTGCACCAATCTGCTCTTGAATCACTTTAGAAAGACGGCTATCACTATTTTGTTCATAGAGAACATAATCTAAATCATATTTATCTGCCGCTTTCATTACCTCAGTTAATTCCTTTTGTGAAGGTTCTTCGCCGGAAGATAAACCGCTAATAGTAATTTGCTTCACACCATAGCGCTCCTCCCAATAACCAAACGCTGCATGTGGAACGATAATATACTTATTTTCTTTCGCTTCTAAAAGGTTTATAAAACGTTCATCTAATTCCATCAATTTACTTTTTAATATGTCGTAATTTTCGTTATAAAGAGCTTCTTCACTAGGATTTAATGCAATCAGCTCATCCCTTATTATGTCTGCAACCTGAATCACCCGTAATGGATCAGTCCAAATATGTGGATCATGGTCTGTATGATCATCTATTGTAATCGTTTTGGGCTCGGATTCCGCAATAATCTCATGATTGTCATCATATAGCGTTGCTTTTATTTGTTGTCCGGAAATAGTAGCTTCACCTTCATAAGTATCACTAGATTGATCTTCTACCACTTCCCAATCCTCTGAATTCGGATCTAATGTAAACCAGTGCCAGTGGTCATTCTCAGAATCTTCACTGTGATTCGCAGTTAGTTTAATAGCATCTCCTGTATGATAATGACCAGCCAATCCTTCAATATTTACTGTATTTTCATTCTGTTCGTTGTCATGTTTTTCGTGATCATGGTTGTGCTCTTCATGTTCATGTCCTTCGTGATCATGATCGTGCTCTTCATCTTCGTGGTCATGTCCTTCATGTTCATGATCGTGTTCTTCATGTTCGTGATCATCAATGACAATCGTTACTGAATTTGATTCCGCAATGATTTCGTGATTGTCATCATATAGCACTGCTTTTATCTCCTGTTCAGAAACGGTAGCTTCTCCTTCATACGTGTGATTAGATTGATCCTCTACTTCTTCCCATTCCTCTGAATCTGGATGTAATGTAAACCAGTGCCAATGATCATCCTCCGAACGATCACGATGGTTTGCAGTTAGTTTAATAGCATCTCCTGTATGATAATGATCAGCTAATCCCTCCACAGTGATTGCGTGCTCTTCATCTTCATCATGTTCAGCATGAACATGTTCTTTCTTTTGAAAGAGCTCCTCATATTTTCCAATTTCAATTAACTCTACATCTTGCGACCCTAACGCACTTGAGATACTTTCAGCAAAACCTTCCATTCCTTCACCTATATAAATAAATGCATCACTTTTAGCAAACTCCGTCATCTCCTTTGAGGTAGGTTCATATGTATGTCCATCGGCTCCTGGTGGATAAACGGAATGAGCGGTAACAGTATTCCCTCCAATTTCCTCTACTATAAATTGAAGTGGATAGACGGTTGTATAAACTGTTAGATCTGATGTTGAATTCTCAGAACTAGAAGTATCTTCATCTGGAGAAGAACAGCCTACAATTATACTTCCTATAAATAGTAACGTTACTAATGATTTAATAATTCTCATTCTCTACTCCCTTTCATAAATTGTAATACATTAAATCATATCGTAATGATTACGATTTGTAAATCGGAATGGTTACGATGTGTGGTTTTTTTTATTTTATGTACGAAATAACCAGATTGGATGATCGGTTATTCCTATATCCGAATAAGGTTTCAGATGTTTTTTTACTAAAAAAGAATAATTTTAATTTTAAATAATAGAATGACTATAGCAGTAATGATTACGATTTACTTTTTAGGAATGACGTGATTCAACGAGATTTAGCTTTACATTAGGATGTTTAACTATGGAAAAGATGAAATAGTTACGGCTTCAAACATTGAAACAAATAAGGAGGTATTTTTAGCATGCAATACAGACTTCATTCATTTCTATTTGACATTACCGGAATGATTGTCATTTTAATGATTGTTTTCTTTGTTTCTACTAGTCAATCGATTGGACAAGCATTATCCATCTATATACCAAATTCATTTCAACAACTGAATACTATCTTTCTTAGTATTTTAATAGAGGCAATCCCTTTTGTGTTAATTGGTGTATTGATAGCAGGATTTATTCAGATCTTTGTAACAGAAAATATGATTCAAAAATGGATTCCGAAGAATAGATATTTGGCTGTGTTCATGAGTTGTGTGATTGGGGCGTTGTTTCCCGCCTGTGAATGTGGTATTGTCCCTATCGTGCGTCGGTTGGTTTCAAAAAAGGTACCAATTCATGCAGCAGTCGGATTCCTGTTGACAGGGCCATTAATTAATCCTATCGTTATCTTTTCAACTTTTGTAGCATTTGGAAATGACTTAAGAATGGCTTTATTACGGATGGGTGTGGGGTTTGTGGCAGCACTACTCATTTCGCTTGCAATCAGTTACCTGTTTACAGCCAATCAATTAAAAGAACCAGCATTCAAGCAAACACATGCAATTGATACAGTAACTCATAAAAAGACCTTTAGGAAAAAGCTGGGTGAAATGATGAATCATTCCATCGATGAATTTTTTGATATGGGAAAATACTTATTTATTGGTGCCTTTATCGCCGCGTTTGTTCAGACAAATGTAGCGACATCCTCATTATTTCTGTTTGGTGAAGGTATCATTGGATCTACTGTTGTAATGATGGGGATGGCTTTTATCTTATCTTTATGTTCAGAAGCGGATGCTTTTATTGCTGCTTCGTTTAGCCATGTATTCCCATCTGCATCCATCTTGGCCTTTTTAGTATATGGCCCAATGATTGATTTAAAAAACACACTGATGCTTTGGGGAGCATTTAAAGCGAGATTTGTCCTCGTACTGATCAGCATTATCACATTGGTCGTTTTCTTATGTATTTATTTCATTAATTTGTTAGGGTGGTGAATAGGTTGCGCATGAATGTTAGACAGCTTTTACACTCCATTATTTTAGCAGGATTTACAGGGTTTTTTGTGAAATTACATTATACAGGTGAAATAAATAAATTTGTTAATCCAACATACGATGTACTTAGTCAAATTGCTTTAGGTATATTTGCCTTTCTGTTTATCATCCAGTTATTTCGAGTGTGGGAAGTACGGCATGTGCACCAGCATGATTGTGCAGATCATTGTCATTGCCACCACCATGAATCCAGTTCTTTTTTTAGAAGATTCATTGGTTATGCTATTATTATCTTTCCTTTGCTCACTGGGTTTATGTTATCACCAGTAATATTGGACGCATCAATAGCTGCTAAAAAAGGAGGCATTCTACCTCAAGCAAGTCAGAACGAAAATAATAACGGAGAAAATCCTTTAGAGGAAGGAGGTGAGACCCCTTCCCCAACAACAGAATCCGAATCATCAACCGACAATGATGATATACAACTAGAGCATAGCGAACCTGTAGAAAACAATAATTATTTTACTAAAAATGAATTCGACCAAGCAAAAGAAGACTTGTTTACATTAGATACGATTCATATGAACGAGCAAATGTATGCAGCTTATTATCAGGAAATCGATGAAAATCTATCTTCATTTATAGGTAAGAAAATAAAAGTCGATGGTTTTATATATAGAGAGGAAGGAATGGAGGAAAACCAGTTAGTTCTATCCAGGTTTTATATGTTTCACTGTGTTGCAGATGCTAGTATCATCGGATTTTTAAGTGAGTTTGAAGAAGCAAATACTTTCAAAGAGGACACTTGGCTTGAATTAGAAGGTACTATTCAAGCTACGACATATAATGGAGTTGAAATTCCAATTATTAAAGCAGAGAAATGGACTGTGTCAGAACAACCTGAGGATCCTTATGTTTATCCTGCGCTAATCAATTTAATAGAAGATTGATGGTATTCATCGATGCTCCCCACTCTTACATTATTTAAAATAACTAGGATCCATTCATGCTAATTTGCTTTATAAAGTGATAACAACAAAACACATTACTTAAACCTTTTACTTCATTTAAAATCCAGAACATCATTTTTTAAAATTTGTACAAAACGCTCTTTATCTTCTAAAAAGGGAGAATGTGCAGCGCTCTCAAACGTATAAAGCCTTTTCAATGGAGCTTCTATTTTTTCATAAAATCGCATTGCTTCTTTGTAAGAGGTTTGATAATCATATGAGCCATGTATGATAAATACAGGAACTTCAAAACAAGGTGCCATGAATGCAGCATCCACTTTTGAAAGTGTTTCACCTAAAGCATCATAACTAAAAAAAATTCCCTTTGGTATGTTAAAACGCTCTTTCCATGAATATTGTTTACAAGTAAAAAGGTCTTTGATGCTCTGCCAATTGGAATATCCCGTTCTCTTTGCTCCACCACCAAATTTATTGAGATACCTACCTAGTATTCTACGAAACCCTTGATTTTTGTAAAAATCTCTATCGAACGTGACAGAACGAATATCTTTCTCTGCCTTTTTATCCTCTTTTTTAATCGCTGTCTCTAATAAAAATTCATAAGTATGCTTGTTAGATTCAAAATGCCTTCCAAACTGCCCAACACCAATATAAGCCTGAAAATACTGAGGATACCGACTAACAACGATACTCCCAAGTAATGTTCCAAAAGAGTGACCGCAAATGTATATCTTGTCGGCGTTAAACTTTTCCCTAAGATAATTCGTTATAATTAATGCATCGGAAATCAATCTTTCTAATGTTAGCTCACCTTGAGTTGATGAGTTATAAGACATACCTGTACCTCTTTGCTCCCAATAACAAACTGTAAAATTTTCTTCCCACAAAAGTCCTGATTTCTTAATGAGGGAATATTGCGGGAATCCTGGTCCACCATGTAAAAACAAAAGAACAGGATTTTTAAAATCTGTTGACTCAATGAATAATCCATTTTTATGACCATCTATATATACATACTCTTTCATGAAGTGAGTGTTTTTTTCTTCTACGTTCAAAAGATCTTCCCCCTTATTTAACTTAGAATTTATCTCACGATGATAAAAAGATTATTCAATTATCCTGTTTACTATAGTTCAGTATCTATAAACAAATAATAACATAATGCGAAATGTTTTAACTACTTTCTTTTCATTCTAAAACAAACATTTCTCTTAGTATTTTTAGTTTAACAAACACAAGTTCATTGTTCCTTATTTTTAGTATAAAAAAAGACACCTAAATTAGATGTCTTTAAAAAATTGGTGGGGTAAAGTCGTGTACAGATTTTTAAGCCTTATAGCGGAAACATTCATTGTTCACTCGTCCCCCACCAAACAAGAAGGCGGTTCTCACAATACTGAATCATGGGAACCGCTTTAATTTACTAGCATTTCATTCATTTAGTTTAAATAGGTACCACCATTTATATTTATGGTTTCTCCAGTAATGAAATCTGACATAGATGAACTTAAAAACAAGATAGCATCAGCAACAT
>Ga0209487_1003475_pt1 | contig 12359 bp, 10 predicted proteins | sample Poulit2012_FD_187524 | JGI IMG/M metagenome (GOLD analysis project Ga0209487, IMG submission 187524) | Agricultural soil microbial communities from Georgia to study Nitrogen management - Poultry litter 2012 (SPAdes) (version 2) | ecosystem: Environmental > Terrestrial > Soil > Agricultural land... | reverse complement strand
CGTGGGTTCGGTGTCAGCGCCCGTGCGTTCGCCCTCGAACAAAGTGATTGCTTCGGTATCGGTCTCTGGACCTTTGGAGCGTCTGACCCGTCAACCCGGACGGATGCACGCACCGGCCGTCGTGGCAGCCGCCGACCGACTATCGCAAGCCATTGGCCGGGCAAGCTAGCCGAGCGGTGGATTCACGACAGAAGTGGACGCTGAAATTGTCTTGAATCCACCTTCCACTGGCACGCGCGGTCAACGTACGCGAGCGGCGAATCGTCGAATCGCCATAGCTGACGGATGGCGCCGAATAAGTGCCGGATCGGCGGGAATAAGTGCCGGATCGGCGGTGTTATTTCTTTGACGTCTGAGCCTTCTTATGTGAGCGGGTTGGGATGGAGCGCACCAGCAGGGCCTTATCGACGCGTTTGAGTTCGAACAGACCAATGGCCTCGATCAGATCGCTGAGTTTGGGATATCCGTAGTTGCGGGGATCAAATGACGCCTGATTGGCAACTTGACTGCCCACCGCCGAGAGATTGGCCCATTCCTCGTCGCCGCGTGAGGCTTCAATGGCCGCGCGCAACATGCGCACCAAGCGGGTGTCTTGACGCAACGTCGCAGGATCTTGACGCGCGTCAGGCCGCGTGCCGTCATCGTCGTCGGTATCGTCCAGTGCGTCGATATAGATGAACTGCGAGCACGCGTTGACAAAAGCCAGCGGCGTCTTGTCTTGACCGAAGCCGTACACCTTCAGTCCTCCGGCGCGCAGTCGCATGACCAACGGCGTGAAATCCGCATCGCTGGAAATCAGCGCGAAACCATCCAGGCTGCCGGTGTGAAACAAATCCATGGCGTCAACCACGATCGCCATGTCCGATGCGTTCTTGCCTTTGCTGTAGGCGAATTGCTGGATCGGCTGGATCGCGTACTCGTGCAGCACGGCCTCCCAGCCCTGCAGTTCGGAGCTCTTCCAGTTGCCATAAGCGCGCCGTACATTGGCCTCCCCGAAGCTGGCGACTTCGGTCAGGATGAGGTCGATCTTGGCCGCCGGAGAATTATCGGCGTCGATGAGGACCGCAATCCGGCGTTTGGGCTCGGAGATCGGTGAACCGGCAGTTTCGGCCATGGGGCGAGCCTAACGCGATCGACGCGGCAGGCGACCCTCGGTGCGCCGAACGTAGCGACATCCACGCATCCGATGGCGCGCCAACGGCTCGACGGCAACAACCATGTTTGTAGCCCCGACGGGATTCGAACCCGCGCTACCGCCTTGAGAGGGCGGCGTGCTAGGCCGCTACACAACGGGGCCAGGACGACTCGAAAGCCGTACTCGGACGTATCGGTCCGAGGCACCAGCCTAACCCATGAACGCGGCCGGCCGGCCAATCGACCCCGACATAGCATGGACGTCGCTCACGCGGATTCGCGCTACCGGGATCTTGCTGGGGTACCAGGATTCGAACCTAGAACAACTGAACCAGAATCAGCCGTGTTGCCAATTACACCATACCCCACCGCGGGCGCTGCCCGATCGCGCACATACTCTACCCGACCAGCTGTGCGCGCCCAAATCGGACGGGACGTCGTCGGTATGGACTAGATCACCGCATGCAGACGCGCCAGCGCTCGTTGCCGACCGAGCAGTTCCAGCGACTCGAACAGCGGCGGCGAAACTCGGCTGCCGGTGACGGCTACGCGTACCGGGCCGAAAGCATTCCGCGGTTTGAGTCCCATCTGGTCGATGAGACGCCCTCGTAATGCCGTCTCAATCGAATCGGTATCCCAGCGGGAGACCGCCTGCAATTCTTCTAGTGCGGCACGGGCGGTCTCCTGACCGCTCTCATTGAGATTCTTGGTCCGATCTTTCTCGTCGATGGAGAAATCGCCATCGGCCACGAATAAAAACCGCAGGAGTGCGGCGCCTTCGCGAAGGGTGCCGATACGCTCTTGAACCAGCGGTGTCGCGTCGGCCAGCAAGGCGCGTTGTTCGTCGGTGGGAGGCTCGTCCATCAACCCGTCTGCGACCAGATACGGGATAAGCCTTTCGGTCAAATCAGATCCGTCGAGCATCCGGATGTGCTCGCCGTTGATCGCCTGGCATTTCTTGAGGTCGAACTTCGCCGGATTCGGGTTGACTCGATCAATTTCGAACGCCTCAACCATTTCTTGCAGGGTGAAAATATCGCGATCATCGGATATTGCCCAACCCAGCAACGCCAGATAATTCAGTAGCCCTTCGGGCAGGAATCCGTCATCGCGGTAGCCCAACAGATTGGATTCGGGATCGCGCTTGGAAAGCTTGCGGTTGCCGTCACCCAGGACATACGGAAGATGGCCGAACTCCGGAGTCGTGCCGTCGCCCACCCCGATTTGGGCGAACGCTTGGTATAGGGCGATCTGACGGGGCGTGGAGCTGAGCAGGTCTTCGCCGCGCAGCACGTGCGTGATGCCCATGAGGGCGTCATCGGTGGGATTGGTCAGCGTATAGAGCGGATGACCGTTGGCGCGCATCAGAACATAGTCTTGGACGTTCTCGGCATTAAACGTGATTTCGCCGCGCACCAGATCGGTAAACGTGATGTCGTCGGCGGGCATTTTAAAACGCAGCACACTTGACCGTCCCTCGGCTTCGTTCGCGGCACGCTGCTCGGCGGTCAGATTGCGGCAGGTTCCGTCATAGCCGCTGGGACGGCCCTCCTCGCGAGCGCGTACCCGACGAGCCTCGAGCTCCTCGGGGGTGCAATAGCACGGGTAGGCGAAGCCGCCCGCCTTAAGGCGCTCGCCCACATCGGCGTAAATGTGCATCCGTTCAGACTGCCGATACGGTCCGTTCGGCCCTCCCACTTCGACACCTTCGTCCCAATCCAGACCCAGCCAACGCATCACGTCGACGAGCAGCTCATAGGACTCCTGGGTGTCGCGCGAGGTGTCGGTGTCTTCGATCCGGAACACAAATCGCCCGCGATTGTGGCGGGCGAAAGCCCAGCTAAACAACGCCGTGCGGGCCATGCCCACATGCGGGTTGCCGGTCGGCGACGGACAGAACCGCGCCACCACGGGTTTTGCGGCCACATCAGGCATCGACGCTCACCACCGGATTCGTCAGGGTGCCGATACCGTCGATCGTCACGCTGACTTTGTCGCCGGGCTCCATCGGGCCGACGCCGGCCGGAGTGCCGGTCAGAATCACGTCGCCTGGCAAAAGCGTCATAAAACTGGACACGTAGACCAGAATGTCCGAAACAGAAAACACCATTTGACCGGTGCTTCCCTGCTGTTTGAGCTCGTCGTTCAGCGTCGTGGAAACGGCGAGATCACTGACGTCCAGATCGGTCTCGATCCACGGGCCCAGCGGACAGAACGTGTCGAAGCCTTTGGCCCGGGTCCACTGATTATCGCTGCGCTGCAGATCGCGGGCGGTAACGTCATTGGCAATCGTGTAGCCCAGAATGACCTTAGGCACGTCCTCGGCGGTGAGCTCCTTGCAAATGCGGCCGACTACCACCGCGAGCTCGCCTTCGAACTGCACATTCGTCGATTGCCGCGGATAGAAGATCGGCTCGTCGGGTCCGATCACGCTGGTGTTGGGTTTAATGAAAATCAGCGGCTCGGCAGGAACGTCTCCGCCCATTTCTTGGGCGTGGTCGGTGTAATTGCGTCCCACGCACACCACCTTGCTGCGCGGAATCACCGGCGTCAGCAGCCGAGTGTCGTCGACCGGTATCTTGCGGCCCGTCAACTCGTAGCCCGAATACAGGGGGTCTCCGCGTAACACGGCGATCGTCGCAACGCCGCCCTCGTCACCGATCAGGCCGAAGCGCGGGTCATCATCGTCGGCAAACCTGGCTATACGCACGCGTCTAGCCTATCGGCGGCGCGGGCGAGATCATCAGCGGCTTTACTGGACTCATTGCGCGCCGTAGGGCTCATGCCGTGCCGTAGCGGCGACTGCGTGCCGCGTATTCAGCGACCGCGGACCACAGGGATCGACGGTCGACGTCCGGCCAGGCAATATCGGAAAACACCATTTCGGCATACGCGGATTGCCACAACAAAAAATTACTGGTGCGCTGCTCGCCGGATGTGCGCCAAAACAGGTCGACATCTGCCATATCGGGCTCGTCCAGGTACCGCACCAGGGTGGATTCGCGTATCCGCTCGGGGTTGACTTTGCCGTCGCGTACATCCCGGGCCAATGCGGCCGCCGCATCGGCGATTTCGGCGCGGCCGCCGTAGTTGACGCACATCGTCAACGTCAGGACGTCATTATTTTTCGTCAGCTCCTCGGCTTCGCGCAGCTCGCGGATCACGCTGCGCCAGAGCCGTGGGCTGCGGCCGGCCCAGCGCACCCGCACGCCCAGCTCGTGCATTTCGTCGCGACGCCGGCGGATGACATCGCGGTTGAAGCCCATCAAGAACCGGACCTCGTCGGGCGAACGTTTCCAATTTTCGGTTGAAAATGCGTACGCCGAGATGGCGTTGATTCCGATCTCGATGGCGCCTTCGACCACATCGAACAGTGAGGACTCGCCCGCCTGGTGGCCGGCGGTTCGCGGCAGCCCGCGTTCTTTAGCCCATCGTCCGTTGCCATCCATGACAATGGCGACGTGCCCGGGTATCTGATCGGCCGGGAGGTCTGGGGGCCGTGCTCCAGACGGATGGGGACGCGGCGGACGGGGGCGTGACACGATCAGGACTCGTCGTCGGGAGGCGGGGTCACCGTTCCATTGTGCCCGAAGCGGCGCGAGGACAGGTTCTCGTGGGCCAGTCGGCGCAGGGTCAGCAACACGGGTTCGGCTAGCACGGTGCCAGTGACCATATAGGTCGCCGATACATCGCGGTCGCCCGTGGGTATTCCCGCCAATTCGGCGGCGGCGATGTCATCGACCGCTCGGGCGTAGTTGCGCAGCGTTTGCGGTGATATCGGGTTTCCGACGTCGGACATGGCGTCGAGCGCCGCGGCCAGAGCTCGCCGATGGCGACTTTGCCGTGACACCTGCCAACCTTGGTCGGCGATCATCTGACTGCACGCATCCATCGATGCTTCGCTGGGGTCCGAATCGGGTTCGGCGGATAAGAGTTCATGTGCCGACCCTAGGGCCGAATGCAGGTCGGCTGATTCGTCGTCGATGTGATGCAGGACTTCGCGCACCCGTTCCAGGCTCATTCCGGCGACATCCACTAGCGCGCGAATTAGTCTCAGGCGCGCGACGTGCCGTTCGTCGTAACGCGACCGAGTGGCGCTCACCGATTCGCCATGATCCAGGAGTCGTTCGCGGAGGTAGTACTTAATTGTCGGGATCGGCACGCCGCTGCGCCCGGAAAGCTCAGAAATCCACACGGCACCATCTTGACATTAGATAGTTAACTAACCAATACTGGATACTTTACTATCTAAATTAGGGGTTCACGATGTCCGATGAATCGCGAATCATGGCCGGAATACTGCTGCTGGCACTGGTCACCGTTGAAACCGGCGGACTATATCTACTCGCATTGGTTCGCGGAAGCGCGCCGGCGACCGATTTTCAGCAGAGTTTTGCCCGTGCTGGGCACGCGCATGCTGGCGTGCTCTTGGTCCTGGCGCTGACCTGCCAAGTGTTCGCCGACGCTGCCGACCAGGGCGGCGTTTTGGCCTGGCTTTCGCGCTCGGGGGTGGCCGTGTCTGCGCTGCTCATGCCCGCGGGGTTCTTTTTCTCGTCAATGGGGCGCGAACGGCATCGGCCCAATGCGTGGATCACACTTGTCTATGCGGGTGCCGCGCTCTTAGCCGCTAGCCTGATCAGCCTGGGTATCGGGCTGCTGGTGGCCTAACCCCACCGAAGAAGTTGGGTATAAGTGCCGGATGGGCGCAAATAAGTCGCGGATCGCGGGGAATAAGTGCCGGATCGCGGGGAATAAGTCGCGGATGGGCGTCGGGGGTTAGCGGTCGGCGTAGCGCAGGGAACGCAACGTGCGCTCAAGATGCCACGACACATACGCCGAGACGAGCCCCGAGGCCTCACGCCGGGCCCGGTCGTCGCTGGCCTGGCATGCCGACCAGTCGCCGCTCAGCAGCGCGGCCAGATGCTTGACCGTCGCGCGATCGGGATTCGATGATCCGGGCATACGGCATTGATCGCATAGGATGCCTCCCGACGCCGCATGGAAATTGCGGTGCTCGCCCACGGCGCCGCAGTTAGCGCAGTCACCGAAACTCGGGGCGTATCCGGCTACCGCCATGGCACGCAACTGATACGAATCCAGAATCAGCGAGGCGGGATGGTCGCGATTGCTCAAGGCCCTTAGCGCGGCAACCAAAAGCCCGTACTGCTGGACGGCAGGTTCACCGTCCTCGTGTACCAACCGTTCGGCCGTCTCCAGCATCACCGTGCCGCACGTATAGGCGCCGTAGTCACTGCCCACATGCCGTGCGAACGCGTCCAGTGTCTGCACCTGCGTGATGACGTCCATGCTGCGCCCCTCGGCCAGTTGCAGGTCCACGTGCATAAACGGTTCCAATCGGCCGCCGAAACGCGATGTGGTTTTGCGTACGCCCTTGGCCACCGCACGCACCTGGCCGCGCCCGCGAGCCAGCAGCGTCACGATGCGATCGGCCTCCCCTAGCTTGTGGGTGCGCAACACAACGGCGCGTTCGCGGTACAGACTCACGTCTCTATTGTGCGCACTACGTCGAATAGAGACGCGGGACACGCCTACGCGAACTCGACTCCCTGGGCCAGCGGAAGCTCGGTGGAGTAGTTCACCGTGTTGGTGGTGCGGCGCATATATGCGCGCCAGGCATCCGATCCGGATTCCCGGCCCCCGCCGGTGGCCTTTTCACCGCCGAACGCTCCGCCGATCTCGGCGCCCGAAGGACCGATATTGACGTTGGCGATCCCGCAGTCCGATCCACTCGCGGACACAAACCGCTCGGCCTCACGCATGTTCATCGTGAATATACACGACGATAAGCCCTGTTCGACACCGTTATGCAGGGCGATTGCCTCGTCGAAGTCCTGGTAGTCCATTACCCACAGGATCGGCGCGAACGTTTCGGCGCGCACGATCTCGGTCTGCCCGGGCATTCGCATAATCGCCGGAGTCACATAGCAGCCGCCACGCAGATTCGCCTCAACATCGGCACGTTGGCCACCGGTCACCAGCGTGCCGCCATCGGCGACACCGGCACGCAGCGCCGATTCAAACGCCTCGACGGCACGCTGCCCGATCAGCGGACCGACGAGCGTTGTCTCGTCGAGGGGCGAGCCGATCGGTAGCGTGTGATAAGCCGCCTCCAGCCGGGCGATCAGCTCATCGCGAATGGACTCATGGACGATGACGCGCCGCAGGGTCGTACATCGTTGCCCCGCGGTACCGACGGCCGAGAACACAATCCCGCGGACGGCTAAATCCAGATCGGCGCTCGGCGCCACGACGGCGGCATTATTACCGCCCAGCTCCAACAGGCTGCGACCCAGGCGCGCGGCCACGCGGGGGCCCACTTGCCGACCCATGCGCGTCGATCCGGTAGCCGACACCAGAGCCACGCCGGGATCATCGACGAGCGTCTCACCCAGGCGGCTGTCGCCGATAAGCACCTGGCACAGCCCTTGTGGCGCGCCCGCGCGACGCGCTGCCTCGTCGAACAGCGCCTGACACGCCAAAGCCGTCAGCACGGTGGTGTCAGACGGCTTCCACACCACCGGATCGCCACACACGATAGCCATCGACGTGTTCCACGACCACACCGCCACCGGGAAGTTGAATGCCGTGATGAGGCCCACCACACCAAGCGGATGCCACTGCTCCATCATGCGGTGCCCGGGACGTTCCGAGGCAATGGTCAGGCCGAACAGCTGCCGGGACTGGCCGACGGCCAGATCACAGACGTCGATCATCTCTTGGACTTCGCCTTGGCCCTCCGAGATGATCTTGCCTGCCTCGATCGACACCAGCTCACCGAGGTCGGCCTTATGTTCACGTAATAAGGCACTCAGCTCGCGCACGACGGCGCCGCGCACCGGGGCGGGTGTCGTCCTCCAGGTCTGGAATACCTCCTGGGCGTCCGCGACGGCCGACGACGCGTGCTCCGCGTTATGGCTGGTCACCGTTCCCAGGACGCTACCGTCGATCGGTGACCGGCACTCAAGATCACCGTCGGCTACGAAGGGCGAATCTGCTCCCAACCGGGCAAAGACCGCCTCAACGCGATCACGCAATGTACTTACTGAATTCATGTACGCTCCTCAATCTTCGGACGGGGCGAACCGCCCGCCGGCGTGGGTGGCAAACAGTTGGCCCAGCCCGATGTTTTCTTGGTGCAGGAACCCGCCGTCTCCGGCCCGGCGACTCGCGACGAGCTCCACGACCGCCACCACGCTGGCGGCGGTGGTCCACGAGATGGCGCGCCACGGCCGGCCGGCAATCACCTCGGGCACCCAGGAACGCACCATATTTTCGCGCAACGGCTGGCCGTTTTTGGTGCCTTCGACGGCTACATGCAGATACACAATGTCATCGTTGACCGGCGGTTTGGCCGCCACTAACAGTTCGTTGGCCAGTGCGCGCCGATCGCGTAAGCGCAGCTCGTCGAACAGAAAACGCATTTGCGTGAAATGGCCCGGATAGCGCATGGTCTTATAGTCCAGCCTCTGCACCTGGCCGTCGAACGTGGCGCACATGGTGCCCAGACCCCCCGACGTGAGTTCTGCTTCGAGTTCGATCCCGCCGATGACAACTTTTTCGTGGTCCGTCATCGCCGGGACCAGCTGACGGTTGCCGCCGCGGATGACTTCGCAGTCATTGAGATATTCGTTCACGACGCCGGCCGACGACCAATTGAACGCGTACCCCAGCAACCCCGTCGGATTCTGGGGCAGCGCACCGACCTTGAGTTCAATGGACCGCACCAGGTCGAAACCGCGGGCCAGCGTGGCGCCGGCGATACCCACGAGTCCGGGCGCGAGTCCGCATTGCGGTGCGAACACATGTCGGGGGCTTTCGGCGGCCAACTCTTGGATGCGTCGGGTTGTCGGTACGTCTTCGGTCAGATCAAAATAGTGGACGCCGGCGGTGCCAGCCGCCTTCGCGATGTCCACGTTGAGGTAAAACGGCAGACACGAGACTACGGCGTCGACTTCACGTAAGGCGTCTATCACGGAGTCGGTGGCGGTGACGTCCAATATTCGGGCGTCCAGGCCGGCCAGACAGCCCTCATGCGTCTCGGCGTCGTAGCCGATGACTTTGAATCCCGAGTCCGCCAGCAAAACGGCCACCAGCTCGCCGACCTTGCCGAGACCGAAAACGGCGACGTTATTGATGATTCGATGTTGTGCCGCGGCACCGTCGGGCGTCGCCGTGCCGTCGGGCGTCGCAACGCTGTCTACCATGGGCCCTCCTGCCCGGCGATGGATCGCATCGCCGTTCGACGTGGCCGGCCGTTTTCCCTTGTGAGGTGACCGGTATCACATCGATCCTATGGCAGGCAGGCCCATGAACGCATCGCGCGCCTAGACCCCGGGGCAACCAGGTGAGCTACACCACCGGTGACTTATAGGCGCGATTGGCCGCCGAGAGCACGGCACGCAGCGAGGCGGTGACGATATTGGGATGGATGCCCACGCCCCAGACGATATTGCCGCCCACGTCGCATTCCACATACGCCGCGGCCTGCGCGTCGTCGCCGGCCGACAGCGCGTGCTCGTTGTAATCCAAGACCTGGATGTCGATATCCGACATGGTCAGCGCGTCCACAAACGCGGCGACGGGCCCATTGCCTTCGCCGTGCAGCCGGCGCGTTTCGCCTGCAATGGTGACGTCTACGTCCAGGGTGTCGATACCGTCTTCACTGGTGTTTGAGGTGAAGGTCTCCAGCCGATACGGCTCGACGCGGTCCAGATATTCGGACTGGAATGTCGACCAGATCTTGGCGGCTTCGATCTCGCCTGCTTCGCCTTCGGTCAGCAGCTGCACCGCACGGCTGAACTCAATCTGCAGCCGGCGCGGCAAATCGAGCTGATGCTCGGTGCTCAGGATGTAGGAGACACCGCCCTTACCGGACTGGCTGTTGACCCGGATCACGGCTTCATAGGACCGGCCGACGTCATGCGGGTCGATCGGCAGATAGGGCGCCTCCCACGGGATTTCGCTGACGGGTTTACGCTGTTCTGCCGCTTGACGGTCGAGATCTTCTAGGCCCTTCTTAATGGCATCTTGATGGGAGCCCGAGAACGCGGTGTAGACCAGATCGCCGGCGTAGGGATGGCGCGGATGTACCGGCAGCTGCGTGCAGTATTCGACGGTACGGCGAATATTGTCGACGTCGGAGAAGTCGATCTTGGGGTCGACGCCTTGACTGAACAGGTTCAGGCCCAGCGTGACCAAATCGACGTTACCGGTCCGCTCACCATGGCCGAACAGGCAGCCTTCGACGCGATCGGCGCCGGCCATCTGGGCCAATTCGGTAGCAGCCACCGCGGTTCCGCGATCGTTGTGGGGGTGCACAGACACGCAGGTGTGGTCGCGGCGGGTGAGCTGGCGGCCGAACCATTCGATCTGATCGGCATATACGTTCGGAGTGGCCATCTCGACAGTGGCCGGCAGATTCAGGATAATCTCGCGGCCGTCGTCAGGCTGCCACACATCGCAGACGGCTTCGCACACTTCGACGGAAAACGGCAGCTCGGCGCCGCTGAAGATCTCCGGGGAATACTCGTAGCCGATAATGGTGGGATCGAGATAGTTCTCGGTGTATTTCATCACCATTTCGGTGCCGCGCGTCGCAATATCGCGCACCTCGTCCTTGCTGGCCTGGAATACTACGCGCCTGAAAAGCGGCGCGATTGCGTTGTACAGGTGGATATTCGCGTGGTGAATGCCGATCAGCGACTGCACGGTACGTTCGATGAGGTCTTCGCGAGACTGCGTCAGCACCGAGATCGTGACGTCTTCGGGGACGAGGTCGTTTTCGACCAGATGGCGCACAAACGAGAAATCGGTTTCGCTGGCCGACGGGAATCCGACCTCGATCTCCTTGTAACCCATCTGAACGAGAAGCTCGAACATTTTCATCTTGCGTATCGGCGTCATCGGGTCAATGAGAGCTTGATTGCCGTCGCGCAGATCGGTCGACAGCCAGCGGGGCGCCTTTTCAATGGTGGCGCTCGGCCACGTGCGATCGGGCAGGTCGATGGGGCCGAATGCCCGGTATCGGTGGAAGGGCATCGGGCTGGCTTGCTGGCGATTGGGGTGCGCGGTCATCGACTGCGCCGTTGCGGGTGATTGTGCGGTGGTTGATTGGGGGGTGCTCATGGTTCCTCCGTTTGCGTCTGGAACCTGCCACCGAAGTAGTCAGTTAGCGAGAAAAAGGGGGGTGGCGGGCTCGAATCGATACGATTCTTGGCCGGCACAGCATGAACTCCGCGTCGGGGAGTCCGACCTATAGGACCCCGGCGCGGCAGCGAAGGAGGAGGCTACCCAGGAACTCGCACATGATTTCGTCAGACTAACAGATTGCCATTCCCAGCCCAAGTCCCAGCCCAAGTCCCTGCCCAAGTCCCAGCCCAAGCCGGGTACGACTCGATGGGCGGCCGCCTGTCTCGCGCGGCAGATACCCTGGAGGAATGAGTATTGGGCAAGACACTAGCCAAAACGCTAGCCAAACCACGAGCACGGATCAGGCCACTTACGTCGAGACCGGAAGCGAATTCAATCGGGACATGAACTACATTCCTGACCGTATCGTGCGCGACGTCGCCGCCGGCCCCGTCGATAACGCCCGCGACTGCCCCACCGAAGGGCAACTCTGGCCGGTCGAACCCGGCCGCTACCGGCTCATCGTGGCGCGCGCGTGCCCCTGGGCCAACCGCGCGATCATCATCCGCCGGCTGCTGGGCCTCGAAGACGCGATGTCCATCGGGTACTGCGGACCGGTTCATGATGTCCGCAGCTGGACCTTCGACCTCGATCCGGGCGGCGTCGACCCCGTCTTGGGGTACGAACGCCTGCAAGAAGCCTATTTCGCCCGGTATCCGGACTATCCGCGCGGCATCACCGTTCCGGCCCTGGTCGATGTGCCGACCAAAGCAGTGGTCACCAATGATTTCCCCAGCATTACCCACGATATGTCGTTCGAATGGCGGGACCATCATCGACAGGGCGCTCCTGATTTATGGCCGTCAGACGTGCGCGACGAGATGGAAGACGTCATGCACCGCGTGTTCACCGAGGTCAACAACGGCGTGTACCGGTGTGGGTTCGCCGGGTCGCAACAGGCATATGACGAGGCATTCGATCGACTCTGGACGGCATTGGACTGGCTGGAAGAGCGCTTGACCACGCGACGTTACCTGATGGGCGCGTCCATCACGGAAGCCGACGTGCGGCTGTTT
>Ga0209487_1003474_pt1 | contig 12360 bp, 12 predicted proteins | sample Poulit2012_FD_187524 | JGI IMG/M metagenome (GOLD analysis project Ga0209487, IMG submission 187524) | Agricultural soil microbial communities from Georgia to study Nitrogen management - Poultry litter 2012 (SPAdes) (version 2) | ecosystem: Environmental > Terrestrial > Soil > Agricultural land... | reverse complement strand
GTCCTGGTCTCAATAAAGCAGAGTCTAATACATCTGGTCTATTTGTTGCTGCAAGTAAGATAATACCTGAATCACCACTAAAACCATCCATTTCAACAAGTAGCTGATTTAATGTATTTTCTCTTTCATCATTACTCATCACAGCATTTTTACCTCTTGCTCTTCCAATTGCATCTATTTCATCAATAAATACGATACAAGGAGCTTTTTCTCTAGCTTGTTTAAATAAATCTCTAACTCTACTTGCGCCTACACCCACAAACATTTCTACAAAATCAGAACCAGATAATGAGAAAAATGGTACTTGAGCCTCACCAGCAACAGCTTTTGCTAATAAAGTTTTACCAGTTCCTGGAGGTCCTACTAATAATGCACCTTTAGGAATCTTACCACCAAGAGAAGTATATTTTTTAGGATTTTTAAGGAAGTCAACAATTTCCATAACCTCCACTTTAGCTTCATCTAATCCTGCAACATCATTAAATGTAATATCTACTAAAGAGCCTTTTTCAAATAATTGTGCTTTAGATTTACCAATATTGAAGATACCGCCACCTGCTCCGCCGCCACCGCCTCCGGCACCACTCATTCTACGGAATAGGAATATCCACATCACTACGATAAGAACTAGCATAAGGATTCCTGAAGAAAATAAATCTCTAAAAAAGCTTCCTCTACTTTCAATTTCAACAGGAATTTGCGCTTTATTTTCCTCTTCAAATTGTTGCATTACCTCTTCATACTTCTTATCGAAAACTTCATAAGAACCGATATTGAATTTTAAATCAGGTTTTTTACTAGCGCCAAATCCGATTGGTGCTCTTCTGTTTTGCTCTTCTTCACGCTGCTCTTGTTCTGATTTTTTCAAATAAACTTCCGCAAACTCTTGGTTAACGACAACAACGCGCTCTACTTTATCTTCTAATAAGTATTCGTTTTTAAATTCCAAAAAGGAATTAATCTTTTCTGCAGAATCACCACCTCTACTGAAAATATTAATACTAATTAAAGACAATACAATTAAACCATAAATCCAAAATAAATTAAATTTTGGTCCTTTTCTATTTCCACCACTTGTAGGTCTTCTTCTTGGTGGAGGGGTAGGAGGCATTCCTCCTGTTCTATTACTCATATTTTGTCTTATTTTAAATAAATTTCAAATAAATACCAATGATTTGTTTTAATTATGGGACATTTTTTTACTATCACTCCACATTCCCTCTAAGTCATAGAAAGCTCTTTCTTCTGGCTTGAAAATATGTAAAACTATATTTATATAGTCTAATAAAGCCCATTCATCACTTTCTTCTAAAGCAAATGGCTTTTCATGGCAAAGCTCGCGTACTTGCTTTTCTACAAAGTTTGCAATTGCTTGCATTTCCGTATTGGTCTCTACATCACAAATTATGTAAAAATCTGTGATAGATTCTTCTATGTCTCTTAAATCTAAAGAATTGACATTTTGTCCGTTTTTTGTAAGTACGGCATCCAAAATAACTTTGAATAATAAGCTATCACGCGTCAATTTTGCGCTTGACTTATCTCTGTTTTCTAATTTTTGAACTATTTTTTTCAATGAATACAGTTCTTTTAATGATTAATAATGTAATTTTCCTCCAAAATTAAGTAATATTTTGGCACTTACCTTAAAAAATAAAAAATACCCTTGGTTAGTTTACTTATCTCATGTAAATAGTACCAATAATTATGCCATGGAATATATCTCCGACGAAGTGGCGCAACACGGAATGGTTATAGCTGCAGAAAAGCAATTACAGCCTAAAGCGCAAAGGGAAAAAATATGGAAAAATGAAGATGAAGATATTAAAATGAGCCTAATTTTAAAAGCTCCTTTTGAAGCAGATAAAATATTTGTTTTTTCTATGTTAATTGCTTTAGCTGTGCAGTATGTATTGGAAGAAAATTTGCCAAAAAGCGTAGATGTGAAAATAAAATGGCCCAATGATATTTATATTAATGAAAGAAAATCTACAGGTATTTTAATAGAAAATAATTTTTCTGATGGTAAATGGAATTGGGCGGTGGTAGGAATTGGTCAAAATGTTAAATCCAAAATAGATTTTAATGAACTTAATGCTATTGGATTAGAAGATATATTAAAAGAACAAGAATTAGATCCATTTTGGTGGATGCAGGAAATTAGAAATGCAATTTTGAATTTTTTGCATATTTATAAAAATCCGGAAAAAATTATTACTACATATAATGCATTGTTGTTTCGAAAAAATAAAATACAGGAATTTGTTGCCTTAGATGATAATAAAAGGTTTAAAGCAAAAATTATAAAGATTAATACTAAAGGACAATTAGTGTTAGAAGAGGAAAATGGAGCGATATCTACTTGGATACATGGCTCCATAAAATGGGTTTTTTAATCATTTCCTTTCTTCGTGGGGAAAATAGGCTAAATAGTTTTTTTCTAAAACTAAAGGTATCTCTGCATGAATTAAACTGTGTTCATATTCATGTAAACTTTTAAGATTTCCGGATTTGCTTTGAAATAAAATAGCATCACTCTGAATATCATAAAAACGATTGGAGGCTTTACCATTAAATACAAAGTAGTTTAACTCTTCTTGATTGTTTAAATGATTGGCATGCATATTTTCCATTTTTTCTTTCCATTCTTTGTGCGTCTCTTCATTAAAGCTAATGATTTTGTATATTTTTCTTTCTAAGTACCCCTTACATAGTTGACTTAAAACATAATCATTACTCTTTGACCATATTTTAATATGCTGAACAATATCATAATCATCTAATTCGCAAAATAATTCCAAGCTTTTATAATCTAAATTATTGAAATTTTTATTTTCATTTTCTAAAGCAAAAAAATATTTTAAAGGAGAAAGTACATAGATATCTTTATTTTGTAAGAACAGTTCTTTTGCTCGCTTAAGAATTTGATTGATAATAAGTTCAGCAGCTAATACCGCTTTATGTTGATATACTTGCCAATACATTATTCTTCTGGCAATTAAAAACTTTTCAATAGAATGCAATCCTTTTTCCTCTACTACCAGAGTGTCATTTTGCACAGTAAGCATATGTAAAATCCTATCATAACCGATAACTCCTTCTGAAACACCTGTATAATAACTGTCTCTATTTAGATAATCCATTCTATCCATATCATATTGAGAAGAAATCAAAGCGTGTAACCAAGGCTTATCAGTGTAGGTATTATTAAAAATAGCTAGAGTTTGTTCTAACTTACCATTAAATTCTTCATTTAAAACCTGTATTAATTGTTTGCTTAAAGATTCATGGTGTAATCCAGGAATAATTATTTTTTCTAAAGCATGAGAAAAAGGTCCATGTCCGATGTCATGTAATAAAATAGCTAAGGAGCTATGAAGCCGTTCTTCCTTAGAAGTTTTAATACCTTTAAGCTGTAGCTCATGTAAAGCTACTCCCATTAAATGATAAGCACCTAAAGAATGATGAAATCGCGTATGATTAGCCCCAGGATATACCAGTTCGGCTGAACCCATTTGTTTGATTCTGCGTAAACGTTGAAAATAAGGATGGTCAATAATCTTTTGAACTAAAGGATTTTTAATTCTAATAAAGCCATATACTGGATCGTTAATTATTTTACTCATTTTCATCTTTTTTATCAGGATCTAAATGAATTACTTCAGAATTTATACAAAATCGCTTATAACTAGGAGGGGGACCATCATTAAAAATATGTCCTAAATGACTATCGCATAAAGAGCACAATACTTCTATTCTCTTCATGCCAAAAGAAAGGTCTTCTTTATAAATCATATTGTCCTTTTCTGCAGCTTCCATAAAGCTCGGCCAACCGCAAGTACTGTAGAATTTTTGATGGGAGTGGAATAGTTTATTGCCACAAATTGCACAATAATAAGTACCTCCAACATCTAAATCCCAATATTTTCCTGAAAATGCACGTTCTGTACCAGCATTTCTCGCAACTTCATAAGTAAAAGGATCAATTTTCTCTTTTAAAATCTTATCGTCGATTACTACTTTTTCTTTTCTGTCTTTTATAAAATAAGGGGATAAACACATAATAATTATAATTTTAAATTAAGATATCTAAAAAAAGAATATAAATAGCATTTATTCAGTTTAAAATCTTTCAGTATCTTTGTAATTCTATAAAGTTAAAAAATAAATTTCATATGGCAGTTAGTAAAACAGCATTAGATTTAAGTTTGCCTTATAAAATCAAAGATATTGAGTTGGCAGATTGGGGACGAAAAGAAATTCGTTTGGCAGAAGCAGAAATGCCTGGTTTAATGAGTATTCGTGAAGAATATAAAAACCAACAACCGTTAAAAGGTGCACGCATTGCAGGGTGTTTGCATATGACTATTCAAACTGCAGTTCTAATTGAAACATTAATTGATTTAGGTGCTGAAGTACGTTGGAGTTCTTGTAATATTTTCTCAACACAAGACCATGCAGCTGCAGCTATGGCTAAAGCTGGAGTTCCTGTTTTTGCTTGGAAAGGACAGACTGAGGAAGAAGCAGAATGGTGTATAGAACAAACTTTATTCTTTGGATCTGAAGATCAACCATTAAATATGATATTAGATGATGGGGGAGATTTAACGAATATGGTATTAGATCATTACCCTGAATTAGTAAAAGGAATTAATGGTATATCAGAAGAAACTACTACTGGAGTTTATCGCTTAGTGGAAAGAATGACGAAAGGTACTTTGCCTATTCCTGCTATTGATGTTAATAACAGTGTTACAAAATCAAAATTTGATAATAAATATGGATGCCGTGAATCTTTGGTAGATGCTATTCGTAGAGCTACAGATGTGATGATGGCGGGTAAAGTAGCAGTTGTTGCGGGATTCGGTGACGTAGGTAAAGGTTCTGCAGAATCTTTGAGAGGTGCTGGTGCTCGTGTAATCGTTACTGAGATTGATCCTATTTGTGCCTTACAAGCGGCAATGGAAGGTTATGAAGTGAAAAAAATGGTAGATGCAATTCCTGAAGCAGACATCGTTGTTACTACAACAGGATGCCGTGATATTATCACAGGAGAGCATTTTAAATTGATGAAGGATAAAACTATTGTTTGTAACATTGGGCATTTTGATATTGAAATTGATGTGGCTTGGTTAGAAGAAAATTATGGTCATACTAAAGATACTATTAAACCTCAAGTGGATTTATATAATGTAGAGGGTAATGATATAATTTTATTAGCAGAAGGACGCTTAGTAAATTTAGGTTGTGCAACGGGACATCCTTCGTTTGTAATGTCTAACTCATTTACAAATCAAGTGTTAGCACAAATTGAATTATGGAACCATGCTGATGGTTATGAAAATAAGGTGTATGTATTACCAAAACATTTAGATGAAAAAGTTGCTCGTTTGCATTTGAAAAAAATAGGAGTTACTTTAGATGTTTTAACGGATAAACAATCAGAATACTTGGGTATTCCTATCGAAGGTCCTTATAAACCAGAAATGTATCGATATTAAAATGTTTATTATAGCATTTTAAAAAAAGTAGAAGATGCATTGCAACTTCTACTTTTTTTATACAATTTTTAAAGCATATCTGCTGTTTGGGTTGGACGAATTTCGATTTTTGAAGGCAATGCCCTTGGATGCATAGCTAATAAATCTACTACTAATTGGCCAATATCTTCAGGTTGAATCTTCCAGGCATCCTCTTTTTCATTTGGCTCGTGATTATTGAAATAGGAAGTTACCGACCCTGGTAATATAGCTGTAGTTTTTACTCCATGAGCACGTAAATCTAACATTACAGCTTGTGTAAATCCAACAACAGCAAATTTAGAAGCATTATATCCACATCCGTTTTTAAAGAAATTAATTCCAGCTAAACTTGCTATAGTGAAAAAATAACCTTTGTTTTCAATTAAATCTTCGACACTCGCTTTAATAGTATGAAATACACCGGTAAGGTTCGTGTCGATCATTGCATGCCAGTCCTCTTCTTTTAAATCTCTTATATTATCGAAAATTCCTAAACCTGCATTAGCAATAACAATATCCAAACGACCAAAATGTTTCTTGATTGCTGCAATAGCATTTTCTTCATCTTCTCTATTTCTAACGTCAGAACCGAGACCAATGATTTGATTTTCATTCCCTATACTATGGGCTATTTTAACACTATTTTCTTTATTTCTCCCTGATATGGCAACTTGATATCCTGCATCAACCAAAGCCTTTGCTATTCCTAATCCAATTCCTTTGGTACCACCAGTGATATATGCGACTTTATTGTTTTTCATAAAATATTATTTATCCAAATTTACAGAAATTCTATGAAAATCTATGAACAATTTTATTTATTGAAGGTTAAACAAAGTATATAGTGGATTTAAAAACCATGTATTTTATATTCAAAATGAAAATGAAAAATTATGAAAATAGGTTATTTAAATAGTTTTAGTGCTTTACTCTTTGCGAGTATTTTTCTTTTTTCTTGTGATAATACCAGATACGAAAATCGAAATGACGAAACAGTAGATCGAAATATAGCACAACCTGAAATGGATGTTTTTGATGTTCAATCAAATTATAATGCTCAAGAAATCGATTTTCATCAATTAGGAAAAGTGAATACAAAGATTCAGTCTTATGTTAAAGAAGGGGATAGAATAGTAGATGAATTTATACAAAGAGATGGAAAAGATTTTCAAGTATTAGTTCAGGATTTAAAAAAAATAAATCAGAAAATTGATCACATCAACATGGAAGAAACCAATCAAGATGTAGCTTTTTCAAAATGGTTAAACGAGCAAAAAGCTTTAATCTCTGAATTAAACAGCTTGAATGAAACGGTAGTTTTAGAAGAAGAAAAACATGCCAAAGAAATTGTTTTTAATATTCAAGCACTTTATGAAGATTTCGAAAGGCACGTTGAATAGTTTTTTTAATCATTAAGAATGATGAGTTCTTTTATAGATAGAAATTATAATTTACATTTAAATTTTCAACTCCTTAAATCAAATATAGGGAGTTGAAAATTTAATTCTACTTTATATATTTATTTCAATAAAAACTTTTGTAACACTTCTGCAACTTTGCGATCATTACTTAACCTTGGGGCTTTATTTTGTCCTCCTAATTTTCCTAAGCTTTTCATATAATTTTGAAAAGCCTTGGCTTCAAGTAATTTGATTTTTAAAGGTGATAAAATGCTTCCTCCTATTAAATCATCATAATATTCATTTAATGCACGCAGTTCTTTATCTAAACTAGCAGCGAAAGCATCCAAATTTTCCGGTTCTTCAACAAATTCAATATACCATTCGTGATGTGGTAAAATGCCTTCAGGAGTTTCAACATAAGGTGCAACTGTAAATTCAGTTATGATAGCAGGGTGTTTTTCTAATGTTTTATTCATAGCTTTTTCCACTTCTTCTCCAATCACATGCTCTCCAAAAGCAGAAATAAAATGTTTTACCCTACCTGTTACTAGAATTCTATAAGGATTTTTATCAATGAACTTTATTGTATCACCAATGCTATAACCCCAAAGGCCCGCATTGCTATTTATAATTAATGCATAATTTACACCAAGTTCAACATCTTTTAAGGATATTCTTCGAGGATTATCTTCAAAAAATTCCTCTAAAGGAACAAATTCAAAAAATATGCCCGAATTTGTATTTAATAATAAACCATTATCTTTTTGTTTATCTTGGTATGCAAAGAATCCTTCAGAAGCTGGATATGTTTCAACTGTATCAATCTCTTTTCCTATGCTTTCAAATAATTTCTTCCTATAAGGCTCAAAGTTTACTCCTCCGTAAACGATTATTGATAAATTTGGGAAAATATCTTTTATTTTTTTACCAGGATGTCGTTCAATTAACCAATCAAAATACATTTGAATCCAAGGAGGGATACCGCTTATTAGAGTCATGTTTTCATATTCTGTTTCATCGATAATTTTTGCTAGCTTTTCTTCCCAATCTTCTATGCAATTGGTTTCATAGGAAGGTAATTGGTTAGTTCTTAAATAGCCTGGAACATGATGATTAACAATTCCACTTAATCGGCCAGTTAAGATATCTCCTTCTTTTTCTAACTCTGGAGATCCTGAGAGAAAAATCATTTTACCATCAGTGAACTTGCTGTTTCCTGTTTCTTGTATATAATTTAATAGCGCGTATTTAGCACCGTTAATATGATTACTAATAGAATCTTTAGTTATAGGTATAAATTTCGCACCGCTAGTAGTGCCGGAAGTTTTGGCAAAATAAGCAGGTAATCCAGGCCATAAAATATCTGACTCGTTTTTACGTAGTTTTTTTATATACGAACTTAACTCTTCATAATCACGAATGGGAATGTTTTTTTTAAAATCTTCATATGTTCGGATGTTTTTAAAATTATGATCTTGTCCAAACACAGTATTTTTTGCCTTTTCTATGAGTTTTTTACGAATATCCTCTTGATCTTTTATAGCAGAATTGCTATCACGCTCAATTTTATTGCTTAAAATTTTTGCATAAGGTTTCGCCAATATAGATTTTAATCCCATACTATATATTATATAAACTAAGGCAAATATAGTAATAAAGCCTTGAAATTGAAGAATCTTAATGCATATATTAAATAGTAATAGCAATTATTATTCTTATTTTTATATTAATAATAATTGCTATTATGTTTGAATTATAAGGTTTAATGCTTTATTTATCGATTTTAAAAGCTTAAAGGCAAAACGTATTCTGAATCCATAATTTCACCAGAAACACTAATTGCAGGTTCCCAATTAGGCATTGATTTTACAAGTTCTAGGGCCTGTTCATTAAAAATATCATTTGTGCTATCTATAATTTTGGGATTCACTATACTTCCATCTTTTTTAATTATAAAATGTACGAAGACATCAACATTTTTTTCCTTCTTTTTCATTTTTTGAGGATAAGTAAAGTTTTCTATAATGTAGCTATGTAACTTTTTTTCTCCACCAGGAAATTGCGCAGGAATACTAATTTCTTCTTTATCTTCTTGATAAACATCCTCTTGGATGATTGCATTTTTAGCAATTAACATTGTCTGTTTCGTTCCATCTTCCAATTCTATTTCAATAGAATTAGTATGTTTTTCTCTATTATTTTTACTAATTTGATTTTCTTGAAAATAAATAGTACTCTTTGTTCCATCCTCCATTTCAACTTCTATAGCATGGGAGGTTTTCTTTTCATTATTAGATTCAATTTGATTTTCTTGATAATGAATAGTTTCTTTTGATCCATCTTCCATTTCTACTACTATAGAGTTTTGCGCGAGACTAACTTCCGCTTGTAGCATAAAAAGAAGGCCAACGATAGTAAAGGTTTTTTTAAGCATAACATTAATATTTTTATTGACTGTATTGTTTGAATGTATAAATATACAATAAATTAATTAAGTTTAAAATAAAAGAAGAAATTTTAAAGCATTTTTTATCAAATCTTATAAATACTTTAGTAATATTGTAATGAAATTTATTTCTGCCGAAATGACATAAATAAGTATTGGATTGAAATTTGAGTATAAATATATAAATTTAGAGATAAAAATATGATAGATCCCAAAGAATTTAGAAAATATGCAATTAAGCATAAAGGCATAAGTAGTAATACTTTTGATCAATATGCTTCCCATATTAATCATTTGCCAACAAATTTAACACCTTATATTATTGAAGAGCGTCCAATGAATGTTGCATCTATGGATGTATTTAGTCGTTTAATGATGGACAGGATTATATTTATGGGAGAGCCTGTTAATGATTATGTTGCAAATATTGTTACTGCTCAATTATTGTTTTTAGAAAGTACAGATAGGAATAGAGATATACAAATGTATATTAATAGCCCAGGAGGCAGTGTATATGCTGGATTAGGCATTTATGATACTATGCAAATTGTACAACCTGAGATTGCTACTATTTGTACAGGCTTAGCTGCTAGTATGGCTGCCATATTGATGTGTGCTGGAACAAAAGGTAAGAGAACTGCATTGCAACATAGTAGAATAATGCTACATCAACCTAGTAGTGCTATAGGCGGTCAAGCAACGGATATTGATATTACTGTAAAAGAAATTCAAAGAGTTAAAGAAAATCTTTATAAAATCATTTCTGATCATACTAGTCAAGATATTGAGAAAGTAGCTGAGGATTGCGATAGGGATTTCTGGTTATTGGCTGAAGAAGCAAAGGAATATGGAATTGTAGATGAAGTATTAAAATCAAATCCTAAAAAAACAATTAAATAAATTATTATGTCGAATATACAATATAATATAAATCCAATCATGGAAGAGGAAACAGAAAACAAGACTACTCCTATAAGCTTATGGAATAAAAAACAAGAAGAATTATTTTTTCAAGATAGAACTATTCATTTATGGGGGCCTGTTCTGGATGAATCAGCAAAAGATGTGGTAAATAAACTTTTATTATTAGATGCAGATGATCCAGGAAAGGAAATAAAATTTTATATTAATAGTCCGGGTGGGGTAGTAACAAGTGGAATGGTAATGTATGATGTGATGCGAATGATTAAATCACCAGTTTCTACAATTTGCATGGGCTTAGCTGCAAGCATGGGTTCTATCCTATTATCAGGAGGTGAGAAAGGAAAAAGATTTATTTTTCCCCATGGAGAAGTAATGATTCATCAACCAAGCTTGGGCGGTTATTTTCAAGGAGTTTCAGCAGATTTAGAAATTCATGCAAAGCAAATCCAAAAGACAAAAGAACTTGGGGCTAGAATTTTAGCTGAAAATTGTGGACAAGATTATGAGCGAATTTTAAGAGATTTTGAAAGAGATTATTGGATGGATGCAGAAGAGGCAATCGCTTATGGTATAGTAGATGGCATAGTGGAAAAACTTTAAAATTATAAAAGGTGTTGTTTAAACAATGCCTTTTTTTGTGCTAAAAAAAGAATGATATGTTTATTATTGACTCTCCCTCAAATAATGCCTATTTTAATATAGCATCTGAAGAATATTTATTGGAAAAATTCCCAGAGAAGAACCTTTTATTATTATACATTAATGCACCTTCGATAATCGTAGGTAAACACCAAAATACCTTAGCAGAAATTAATTATGAATTTGTAAATAAAGAAGGGATTAAGGTGGTGCGAAGATTATCAGGTGGCGGTACAGTATATCATGATTTAAATAATTTAAATTTCTCTTTCCATTCCCCATTGGATAAGAATAATTTTCTGGATTTTGCTGTTTTTACTAAACCAGTTGTGGATTTATTACAAAAAATGAATATCCCTGCAGCATTAAAAGGGAGAAATGATTTGGAAATTGAGGGTAAGAAATTTAGTGGAAATGCTAAACTTTCTAAAAATGGTAAGATGATACAACATGGAACTATTTTAATAGATTCTGAAATAGAAGTTTTGGCCAAAGCATTAAAAACGAATCCTTTAAAATATGCAGATAAAGCTACAAAATCTATTCGTGCACGAGTAACAAATTTAAAGCCTTATTTGCCAAAAGATATTGATACACTGAAGTTTAAAGAATTGTTTATAAAAGAAAGTTTGGAAAAGAACCCTAATGCAGAATTATATTGCTTAACAGAAAAAGATGTACTGAATATTCAAAAACTTGCTGATGAAAAATATAGTACATGGAACTGGAATTATGGTAATTCACCTAATTATAATTTTAAAAATGCAATAAAATTTCCAGCTGGTTTTGTGGAATTGCATATTAATGTGAAAAAAGGAGGAGAAATTGAGGATTTGAAAATATATGGTGATTTCTTTTCAGAAAAACCTTTGGAAGAATTTGAACAGTTGTTTAAAGGAAAGCAACATGAAATTAATACTATACGTAAAATTATAACATCTATAAATTTAGAAGATTATTTTGGTAAAATTGAAGTTGAAGAGTTTTTAAAATTATTTTATTAATATCTAGCTTTTAAAATATTTATAGAACAAAGTTTGGTGAATTCAATTTGTTGCATTATATTTGCAAACCTAAAACGGAGGTAGTAGCTCAGTTGGTTAGAGCGTCGGTTTGTGGCACCGAAGGTCGTGGGTTCGAGACCCATTTACCTCCCCAATAAAAATTTAAATTTGAGTCAGTTTCATTATTTGATTCTGACTTTTTTTATTTGTATTCAGAATAAAACGGCTTGAGTTTATCCTAAAATATTAATATTGTCTTTTATAATTTTATAGATTCCATTATTGTCTTATTCTTATAAATCAAGCTGTTCTTATTTTTAAATTCTCATCCATATAGCTCAAATTCTAAATTAATACCCTTAAATTCTAATTACAGCTGGTCTAATTGATATGTTATTTATAACTTTAAAATTAAAAAACAT
>Ga0209487_1003472_pt1 | contig 12365 bp, 9 predicted proteins | sample Poulit2012_FD_187524 | JGI IMG/M metagenome (GOLD analysis project Ga0209487, IMG submission 187524) | Agricultural soil microbial communities from Georgia to study Nitrogen management - Poultry litter 2012 (SPAdes) (version 2) | ecosystem: Environmental > Terrestrial > Soil > Agricultural land... | reverse complement strand
GATTACACATCGCGGCATGCGTGAATTTGTCTTGGATACAGCGGAATCAAACGACATTCCGTATCAATATTTTGTTTCTCAAGGTGGGACTGATGCTGGGCGCGTACATATGGCAAACGACGGTGTTCCATCGGCGGTGATTGGCATTTGTTCACGATATATTCATACATCTAGTTCGATTATTCACGTCGATGATTATGCGGCGGCAAAAGAATTGTTGATCGAGCTCGTTAGAAAGACGGATGAAGCGACAGTTGAAGCAATTCGCAAACAGTAAGACGTTCGAACGTTGCTTCATATGAAAGTTGGTATAGATTATGCGAAAGATTGTAGTTGGATCTAAAAATAAGACGAAAGTTGCGGCAGTAAAACAAATATTTCAAGCAAATGTTGTTCAAGCAGTATCAGTTTCTTCTGGAGTTTCTCCACAACCGACGACAGATGAAGAGACTCGCCTCGGTGCATACAACCGTGCAAAAAATGCTCGACTTCATGAAGAGAACTGCATCGGCATTGGGCTTGAGGGTGGTATTATGCAACTCGATGGAAAACTGTATTTATGTAATTGGGGTGTACTTATAACGGAAGATGACGATACGTTTACAGCAAGTGGTGCCCGAATTGAATTGCCAGATTCTTTCTTACCGGATATGGAAGCGGGGGAAGAATTAAGTGACATAATGGATGCGTATACGAAGCGGAAAGGGGTCCGCCATTATGAGGGAGCCGTCGGAATCTTTACGAACGGACTCGTATTACGACAACAATTGTTCGAACACGTCGTTTTACTATTAAAAGGACAAATGGAATATGCACAAACATATAGTTAGTTAACAAAAGGCGCGAACGAATGCATACGTAATTCGTTCGCGCTTGTTACTTGAACTGTCGTACGGAAACAGTGAGCTTCGTTATTTGACGTACTAATCTAATCCATCGAAGACATATTGTAATACTTGCAATGCTTGATCGACTGTCTCCACTGTCACATTTGCTTTATTGCTCAACTCTTTTAATGGATGGATTAGTGATTCCGGTCGAATGATAATCGTTGGCTTATTCATCGCAATAGCCGTACTTGTATCCATCGCTGTATTCCACTGCCGATATTTTTCACCGAATAAAGCGATGACGACGTCAGCTTTTTGTAAAAGTACAGTCGTACGAAAGTTGTTAATTTGCGATGCCGTTTCATCACGGTACAATGCATTCGGTTGCTCGCCTAATATTTCTTCACCTATCCCATCGGAGCGATCGTGGTCTGTTTGTGGAGCGACGAAAGTGAGCGGTAACTTTTTATCTTGTGCTTTTTCTTGCAATTCTTCCCGCCAATTAGAATGAATTTCTCCTGCTAAATAAACGGTAATATTCATTTTATCCCTCCCATTACTTCTATTATAGCGTGTAAATAGTGGAATGAAAACAGAGCTCCTTCATGTCGTATTCCGTTTTAGACTACTTATTTTATGGTATGATATAACATGTACGCAAAGTTATTAGTATAGGTATTTCGTCAAACTTATTTTAAAACGAATCGCAAGAATCATTAAGTGAAAAAAGATAGGGGAAAGATAACATATGACGAAAATGACGAGCAGGAAATTGCGCGCAATTTTAGAAGATAGATTACGGAATGAAAATTATCGCATGTCGTATAATCGTGATAAAGATCGTTTTCGTGTCGAATGGAAAGATACGAAACAAGGAATAAATGTGACGTTACCGAGCGTGATCGCAAAATATAATGAACGGGGCGAACGAGCGATCGATGAATTAGTCGCTCACCTAGAAGAAGCGTTAAAGATAATGAAGCAAGAAGTCCGCTTACACGGGGTGGAACAACATATTTATCCTGTCATTCGATCGACTTCTTTTCCGACGAAAACGAATGACGGTACACCATTAATTACGAAAGAGCATACAGCGGAAACACGTATTTTCTTCGCGCTCGATTTAGGTAAGTCGTATCGTTTAATTGATGCAACGTTACTTGAACAAGAAAATTGGACGGAAGAACGATTAATTGAAACGGCGATGTTTAATATGCGTTCGTTAGCGATTTCGTATAAAGAGGATGAAGTGCAAAGCAATCGGTTTTATTTTGTTGCACCGTCCGATGGTTATGCAGCAAGTCGTATGTTAAACGAGTCGTTTTTACAGGAAATGAAACGAAAGGCAACGGGAGATCTAGCTGTTGCTGTTCCGCACCAAGATGTGTTAATTGTCGCAGATATCGTAAACGATACTGGATATGACGTATTAGCGCAAATAACGATGAAGTTTTTCGCAGAGGGAAATATACCGATTACGTCGTTATCGTTCATCTATGACGAGGGAGAGCTAGAACCGATATTCATTTTAGCGAAAAGTAGGCGAATCGATAAACATGATGACCGTAAATGACGGATGAACTCAACAAAGTACTAAAAAAATGGTAAAATGTTAAAAAGGAACTTTGTAAAGTAGGTGGGCTCGATGTGGAAACATATTCGAAAAAAAATAAGTAATTTTATCTTCGAAGAATTAGAAGAAGAGCTCGAAGTTGAAGCGGAGTATGTGCAAGAAAGGCAACATACAGAAAAAGATGTACAACCGATTCGCGCGAAAGTGGCATATCAATATCCTGAAAACGAAGAAGCGAAATTTCGTTTTCCAGTGATTCCAGATAAAGCGAATGAACGTGAACGGAATGTAAGGAATGAAAAAAAGTTTGAAAATACGATTAAAAAGGAACGCGTGCGACGTTCTGTCACAGGTGAGGAGAAAAGTGCTGAACGCCCAAGACGAAAGGGGCGACATAAGCCTGTACCATTTGAAGCACATGAAGGCGTAGAGCCACTCATTTTAGGATATAAACGTCGTAAAAAGGTCGATGAAATGGAAGAGGTGCCAGCATACGTACGCCGTAACCGAAAAAAACGTCGTGAAGAGCAGCGTCTCGAAGAAAAACAGCGGTTGCAACGACGTAATGAATTAGAGAAAAAGGTAGGCAGTACTGTAAGACATACGACACCGGACGAGTTAGATGAAGTTTTTCGTAAACGGGATCAAAAGGACGGCAGACAAGTGAGTATAACTCGAACGGATGTCCATGAACGCTCACCGCACACGGGTGAAATGGGACGAATGAATAAATCGCCAAAAGTAGAAAAAAAGACGGATGAGCGAGAAGAACGAAGTATGTATTCGGATAACTCACGCTCGAATGTTCCATTCGTACATCCGGAACGTACGAGCGACAAGAAGCGAAAAAGTCGTGCACAATCTAGAGCTGAACGGAGAACACGTGCACGTGAGCTTGACCGCAAACGAACCGATTCGGGGTTAAGGGCTGAGCAAGTCGAAAGCAGCAGCGAACGTACAACTAAGCAATGGAATGATGATGTCGATCATCGTGAACGTACGCGGATGAAGAGAGAAACGAAACGACAGCGTAACTACTTCCTCGATCAAGAACGCGCAAACGATCCTATTCTGGAAAAGCAAAAAACGGACGAAGCGTCATCCACACGTAGAATGCTCACTACCGAACAAATGGGAAATGATCATGTTGAACAAGTTGCAGCGACAAATACATCACATCAAAAGATGACGGAGGAAACATACGCGGTTCCTGATGAATTGTTAAATGATCCACGAGTCGACCATAATAGAGACGAACAATGGCTTGAGGAACAACGAAAACTGTTAGAGCAAACATTAACATACTTTCATATCGATGCTACTGTCGTCCATGTAACGCAAGGCCCGGCTGTGACACGTTTTGAAATTCAGCCGGATCTTGGTGTGAAAGTAAGTCGAATACGTAATTTAGCAGATGATTTTAAATTAAATATGGCTGCAAAAGATATTCGAATCGAAGCGCCAATACCAGGTAAAAATACAGTCGGGATTGAAGTGCCAAACAGAACGCCACAAGTTGTTACGTTACAAGAAATTATCGAAACAGATGCGTTTAAAGAAGCGTCCTCTCCGTTAGCTGTTGCGTTAGGTGTGACGATCGAAGGTGAGCCACTCGTTACGAATATTGATAGTATGCCACATGGGCTTATCGCTGGTGCGACTGGTTCTGGAAAAAGTGTCTGCATTAATTCGATTCTTTTAAGTTTGTTATATAAAGCGACACCAGATGAAGTGAAATTAATGTTAATCGACCCGAAAATGGTTGAGCTTACGCCGTACAACGGTATACCACATTTACTCTCGCCCGTTATTACCGACCCACAAGCAGCGACGAAAGCGCTGAAGTGGGCAGTTGATGAAATGGAACGACGTTATGAGTTGTTCGTTGCGACTGGAGTTAGAAATATAGTAAAATATAATGAAAAAGTGGACGATAATCGTTTATCATATATCGTTATTGTGATCGATGAATTAGCCGACCTAATGTTAGTGTCGCCACAGGAAGTAGAAGATGCAATCTGTCGAATTGCTCAAAAGGCGCGTGCGTGCGGAATTCATTTACTACTTGCGACACAACGTCCGTCCGTTGACGTCATTACTGGCTTAATAAAAGCGAACATTCCAACGCGCATAGCATTTAGTGTTTCATCGCAAGTTGACTCACGGACGATCGTCGATACGAATGGTGCGGAAAAATTACTTGGAAAAGGTGATATGCTTTTTGTACCTAACGGTACGAATAAAAGATTAAGGTTGCAAGGACCTTTCGTCTCAGATGACGAAGTTGATCGAGTCGTATCATACGTACGTTCTACAGGTGAACCGAATTACGTATTCGAAGAGGAACAATTGTTGTTAGAAGTTGATGCGGAAGAAGAGGATGAATTGTTATTAGATGCTATTTATTTCGTTATCGAACAAGGAAGTGCAAGCACCTCTATGCTACAACGACAGTTTCGAATCGGATATAATCGAGCGGCGCGCCTCATTGATACACTTTATAAAATGGGTGTCGTTTCCGGACAAAACGGAACGAAACCTCGCGACGTATTAATTACGGAAGCTGATTTAGAAGATATATTGTAAAAGATAAGAAGGAGCTTTGGAGGATGAAAGAAATAGAATTAAAACTTCAAGGAAAAATTAGCCGTTTAACAAATAATACGTTTAAATTTGACGAACGTGTAGGTGACGGTTGGTTTTCAGCTGTTTACTTTTTAAAAACACGTGAAATTGTCAAACAAAAACTACCGAACAATATCGTGACGATGCAGTTTTTCCAAAAAGAGCATGCTGTTCTTTGTGGAACAGATGAAGCGATTGCATTACTACATACATTCGCAGACGATCCAGAAAAACTGGAAATTAAATCGTTAAAAGATGGCGACAAAATTGAGCCGTTTGAAACTGTTTTAACGATTACGGGTCCGTATCAAAATTTCGGCTATTTAGAAGGGATTATCGACGGAATTTTATCACGGAGAACTTCCGTTGCGACAAATGTGTATAATGTAGTGAAAGCGGCAAATCAAAAGCCAATCATTTTCATGGGTGACCGCGACGATCACTTTACACAACAAGCTGGTGACGGATATGCAGCGTTTATAGGTGGCTCAACTGCACAAGCAACGCATGCGATGAACGAGTGGTGGGGAAAAGAGGGCATGGGAACGATGCCTCATGCGTTAATTCAAATGTTTCGTGGTGATATCGTTGCGGCGACGAAAGCGTACCATGAAGTTTTTCCAGAAGATGACTTAATGGCGCTCGTCGATTATAATAACGATGTCATTACAGACTCGTTAAAAGTTGCCCGCGAATTTGGTCGTACACTAAAAGCAGTTCGAGTAGATACGTCTAGTACGATGGTCGATAAATACTTCTTGCGTAATCAACATTTAATGGGCACTTTCGACCCGCGTGGAACGAATCCAGAACTTATCTTTGCGTTACGTGAAGCACTCGATGCGGAAGGGTTTGACTACGTGAAAATTGTCGCAAGTGGTGGGTTTAACGAAGAACGAATTGCGGCGTTCGAACGTAAAAACGTTCCAGTCGATATGTATGGGATCGGTAGAAACTTACTGCAAATAAATATCGGTTTTACTGGTGATAACGTCTTATTAAATGGAACACATTCCGCAAAAGAAGGAAGAAAATACCGACCAAATCCACGATTAGAACCAGTTCAGTACGAGGAAGTCATACGCGACAAATAACGAGAGAGCAATAATCGATATGCGTGCTATAATGACACATTCGCGGTAAGATAATAAGTAAATATATACGATCTACTTATGCATCGTAAACGTTGTGTTACTTGAATAAGAATGGTATAAAGTAGATGAACATAATCCTTTCATTCCCAACATCAACGGCGGGCATAAAGGTGTGTTAAAATTTTATTGTACGTTTTTGGAGGTTAGCTATGACAACTTACCATTTTATTGGTATAAAAGGGACGGGAATGAGTGCGTTAGCGCAAATTTTGCACGATTCAGGCGAAAAAGTACAAGGTTCCGATGTGGAAAAATACTTTTTTACACAAGATGAATTAGAGCAAAAAAACATTTCGATCGTTCCATTTTCAGATGGAAATATAACGGAAGATTTAACGATTATCGCAGGAAATGCATTTTCTGAAGAACATATAGAAATTAAAAAAGCACAACAATTAGGTGTTCCATTTTACCGGTACCACGAGTTTTTAGGAGAATGGGCGAAAAAATATACGAGTATAGCAGTGACTGGTTCACACGGAAAAACGTCAACTACGGGACTGTTATCGCACGTGTTAGAAAATAGTTTTTCAACGTCGTATTTAATCGGTGACGGGACAGGAAAAGGTCACGAAGATAGCGAGTACTTCGTCTTTGAAGCGTGTGAATATAAACGTCATTTTCTTCACTATTATCCAGATTATGCGATTATAACGAACATCGATTTCGATCATCCGGATTATTTTTCAGATATCGACGATGTGTTCAACGCGTTTCAGACGTTGGCTCACCAAGTGCAAAAAGGCATCATTGCTTGTGGAGAGGATGAATACTTACAGCAATTACAAACGAAGGTTCCGATCATTTATTACGGTTTTTCATCGGCGAATGATTTTCAAGCGAAAAATATCGAAGAAACAGAGGATGGAACGAAGTTTGATGTGTACGTACGCAACACGTATTTCGACACGTTTATTATCCCACTTTATGGTAATCACCACGTATTAAACGCGTTATCCGTGATTGCTTTTTGTCACTATGAAGAAATGGATAAAACCGTTATGCAAAACTTGCGCACGTTCGGTGGTGTGAAGCGTCGGTTCAGTGAAAAGATTGTCGGTGAACAAGTGTTAATCGATGATTATGCGCATCATCCAATTGAAATTGCCGCAACGATTGAATCCGCACGAAAAAAATATCCGAACAAAGAAATTGTCGCTATTTTTCAACCGCATACGTATACACGAACGAAGACGTTTTTACAAGAGTTTGCGGATAGTTTACAAGATGCTAATCATGTTTATCTTTGCGACATATTTTCTTCAGCACGCGAGACTTCGGGTGAACTGACGATCGAAGATTTACGTGCGAAAGTTTCCGGAAGTACATTGCTTACGTTAGATAATATATCAGAACTAAAAAAATACCCTAATAGTGTTCTCGTTTTTATGGGAGCAGGGGATATTCAGAAGTTTCAACGCGCGTACGAAGCGATGGTGTAACAGAAGACTTACTATCTCCCAGGATGACGTAACGTTTTACCATTAGAATTTATATAGTTGGCAATAATTTAAATATACGTAATGAAAGGAATTCCGTGTTTTGTCCCAATACTTTCAGGGTATTGAGAACATATGTTATGAAAAAATCATCGACCTATATTAAGAAAAATACATAAAAGAGGAGTGGTAATCGATGGCAGCAGCATTATCGATCGCAGCCATTATTGTCGCGGTTGCTTTCGCTGTATTAGTTGCATATTTAATCCAGACATTAAAATCGACACAGAAAATGTTAAATAACGTCGCAAATACGTTAGAAGGCGTTGAAAAACAAATGGAAGGAATTACGACAGAGACGACGTTACTTTTACAAAAAACGAACGATTTAGCAGAGGATGTAAATGACAAGGTTAGTCGTTTCAACAGTTTATTCGAAGGGATCGAAGAAATTGGTGATACGTTTCATAACTTAATGCAGTCGATGAAGAAGTTATCGTTCCGTGTCAATAAATCCGCTGATGAAGATGCAGAAAAAGTAGCAGAAGCGGTGAAATGGACTTCGGCGATAATGAACTTTATAAAAAGACAAAAATAGTAAAAGAAAAGGGGCAAAGAACGATGGAAAACCAAAATAATAATAAAGAGTTTTTACTCGGTGTATTGCTCGGGAGCATCGTTGGTGCATCATTGGCGTTTATTTTTGCACCGAAATCGGGAAGAGAGTTACGTCAAGATATTAATAAAGGGACTCGTCGTACGTTTGATAAAATGGACGAGTGGAAAGATGTTGCAATCGAAAAAGGGACAGAATATACAGAAGTTGCAAAAGAAAAAGGTGTAGAATGGAAAGAAAAAGGTACAGAATTGACGAAAAAAGCGGTAGATTCTTCGAAAAAACTTTCGAAAGAAGTTTCTGACAAGACGAAAGAAGTCGTAAAAGAAGCGGCGGACAAGACGAAAGAAGTCGTTCAAGATGTGACAGATAAAACGAAACAGAAAGTAGCAGAAATAAAAGACAAAGCTGACGAGGCAAAAGACGAAGTGTCAAATAAAGTTGTCAATATCGTTGAGGAGAAAAAGGAAGAATAACACGCTCGTTTTTAATATGCGTTTGATGGAAAGATTCGTACTTATTAACGGCTCTATATCGTTTTATTTATAGCTTCCATATTTTTATAAAAAAGTATACATCTTAGTTCCACATGTTATGTGACCTGAAACTGTCATTTATCATTGTGTACTCGGATGTATCTTTTTTTGTTCGTTTATAGATTGATCCATCTTGCTATAGCATATAAATCTAATATACTGACGGAAAAATCAAATGATAGTACGGTTCATTGAAAAACACCGACAATACATGCTGCATGCATGTTGCCGGTGTTTTTGCTGTATAATGAATTTTTTTCTTTATATCGAGTGACTATCTAAAATTATGGCTGGCTTTTATACAACCGTTTTATTCAATAATGATCTCAACAAGTTACTACAGACCGTTTTTTCAATGTTATTCCCAAACGATTTTTAACTCGTCACCGTGCATAATTGGTTCGTGAAAACTAATCGCTTCATCGTTGCGATATAACGTATATACACCTTGTTTTTCTGCTAAGTCTATATCGACGTAACGGAACACGTCTTGAAAAATAAATGGACGAGTTTCTCGTTCAACGATCGTTAATTCGTCACCATCGTGCACTTCATCGGCATTCGATAGTTCGGTATCGCCTCTTTTCACCGTAATAAGCTGTTGTACAATGTGAATCGGTTCGCCGTTAAACTGTACCGTAATCGTACGTTCGTATTCTCTTTTTAATTGTGCTAATACCGTTGCAACTGTTACTTGTTTGCTTAGTGATACGGAAAGTGAGTCGTTTTCGTTTATTTCAGCCGTCGGGGTAACTCGTTGATCGTTAATGAAAAACGCTGGTTGTGCTTCTTTAATTTCTAACCGTTGTTTATTTACGGTAATATGAAACGGTTGAAAGCTATTTTCGTCCCTGTCAGAAAATAGTTGAACTAATTCACGAACTGTTTTTGGATAATAAACTTCAATAAAATCTTTATCTTGAATGATATAATTACCATCAACTTGTTTTTTGTTCGCATAATAAATCGGTCGAACTATTTGTTTCTCATCGTGCCAATAAAAAGTAAGTTCATCTTGCTTTCCGACGACATCCTCAATGGAGACGTGAGGACTTGATCCATTTTCGCCTTTTTCAATCGTAATCTGGTCGTTCGGTTCAATGATCGTTTCAACCGTAGCTAATTCATCGTTGACGAATATTTTCGGTGGTTCACCATATTCGCCTCGAATCGTCATTTTTTCATTGTTTACGGTGAAAATTTTAGCGAGACCAATTTTCCCGTAAAAACGATTAATATCGATTCCTGCTTGAACGAGCGCATCTCCAACAGTTAGTCGTTTCGTTTGAAATAAAAATGTAACTTGTCCGTTTACGTGTACAGTCATATAATGAAGTGGATTTTGTGTTGCACTAATGGCAATGCCGACTGGTGTGACGAAATCAGGCCCTGTCGGTAAATTGTTATCTTTTTCAATTTGTTCGATTGCATCTGTACCACGGATCGCAACGCGGTTAGAAGGTAGTTGTAAATAAGTAGCGATTTTTTCTCCGACGCGCGGTGTTAAACTTCCGCCACCAATTAACATAACAGCTTGCGGTGATTTCCCATTTAAATCTCGCACTTCTGTTGCAACTAATTGTGCAAGTTGATCGATATGATCGTCAATTTTCGGAATGAGTTCCGTATGTGTAATCGTCGTATCGAAACCGAGAATGTCTTGTACCGTCGATTCTCCTTTATTAACGATATCTTTTTTCACTTGTTCAGCTACCTTGAAATCAAGTAAATATGTATCACTAATTGCCTCGGTAATTTCATCGCCAGCATGTGGAACCATACCATAGGCAATAATCGTCCCATCATTTGAAATAGCAATATCACTCGTTCCTGCACCGATATCGATTAACGCAACATTTAGCCTTCGCATCGATTCTGGTATGAGAACGTGGATCGCAGCGATTGGCTCGAGTGTCAGTGCTTTCATCGTTAAATTCGCTCGTTCTAATGCAGCAAGTAATGACTCGACGACAACTTTCGGTAAAAATGTCGCAATCACTTCGACAGTTGCAGTTTCACCTACTTGATCGAGCAACGAGATGATCGATTCATCATCCAATTTGTAACGTAAAACAGAATAACCTACGCAATGATAATCGGAAAACTTTTTCGAATCCTCTTCGGTTAATGTACTTAACGCTTGCTGTACAGCGCTCAATTCAAGGTGTCGGATTTCTTCACCAGTCGTTAAACGTTTTTCAGTTATATCGATCGACTGTTGTGCGGAAATTGTTTTTAACGCCCTTCCAGCGGCGGCGACACAGACGTCTGTTAATGTACCATGTTTTTCTTCTAATTCAGTTTTCACTTCGGAAATTAGTTCAGCAACTTCAGCGACGTGTTGAATTTGCCCATCTAACATTGTCCGCTCTTTATGTAATCTCGTACAAAAATCAATAATTTCATAGGTTTCATTTTCATTGTTTAATAAAATACCAGTTACAGACTGTGTACCGATGTCAAGTGCAAAAACAGGTCCTTCCATAAATTCCTAACCCTCTCTATTAAAGATAATGGTTGAACTTTTGCACATTCTATTATATATCTAAATATGTGACATTGAAACCAATATTAGATATAATTGTCCTAATTGTTATAATATTTACAAGGAGAGTCGTTTGGAATGAGTAATGGAACTATGGAGCAACTAAGAGAGAAGTTAGATTCGCTCAATTTAGAACTGCTCGATTTAATTAATAAACGAGCTGAAATCGTTCAACAAATTGGCGAGATCAAAAGTAAGCAAAGTACGAGGAGGTTTGACCCGGTTCGTGAACGTGATATGTTAAATCACATCATCAGTCACAACAGTGGACCATTTACCAACTCCACGATTGAACATATTTTTAAGGAGATTTTTAAAGCGAGTCTTGAAATTCAAGAAGACGAACAACAGAAAGCGCTACTCGTGTCACGTAAGCGAAAAAGTACAGACACAGTCATCGACATTAAAGGCGTTCCGTTCGGTAATGGTTCAACGCAATACATTTTTGGTCCATGTGCTGTAGAAAGTTATGAACAAGTTGCTAAAGTGGCAGATGCGGTGAAAGAAAAAGGATTGAAATTTTTACGAGGCGGTGCGTATAAGCCACGTACTTCTCCGTACGATTTCCAAGGATTAGGACTCGAAGGATTAAAAATATTAAAACGTGTAGCAGATGAATACGATCTTGCTGTTATTAGTGAGATTGTTACACCAACAGCAATTGAAGAGGCTGTAGACTATATTGATGTTATTCAAATCGGAGCACGTAACATGCAAAACTTCGAATTGTTAAAGGCAGCTGGAGAGGCAAATAAACCAGTTATTTTAAAACGGGGGTTATCAGCAACGATTTCTGAATTCATTAATGCAGCGGAATATATCATTTCTCGTGGAAATGGAAACATTATCTTATGTGAGCGTGGTATTCGCACGTACGAAACAGCGACGAGAAACACGTTAGATATTTCTGCCGTACCAATTTTAAAACAAGAAACACATTTACCAGTTTTAGTCGATGTAACGCACTCGACTGGTAGGAGAGATCTGTTAATTCCAACTGCAAAAGCTGCAGTTGCGATTGGAGCGGACGGAATTATGGCAGAAGTA
>Ga0209487_1003471_pt1 | contig 12375 bp, 12 predicted proteins | sample Poulit2012_FD_187524 | JGI IMG/M metagenome (GOLD analysis project Ga0209487, IMG submission 187524) | Agricultural soil microbial communities from Georgia to study Nitrogen management - Poultry litter 2012 (SPAdes) (version 2) | ecosystem: Environmental > Terrestrial > Soil > Agricultural land... | reverse complement strand
AGCGGTAGCGGACGATGAAACGCCATCCGCGAACGGGTGAACTTTTCGCCTCCCCAGTTGTGCCGGGCACGGGGTGGCCCGGAGATCAAGCCACGCCCGAAACGCCGGTAGCTACCAGCGCCGCGCAGGTCGCAGAACTGGCCGCTGGGGCGCGTGACGTTACTGACCTGATGGCACCCACGACGGTGTGTCGGGCGTGCCCGCGCCTGGTGGATTGGCGGGAAGAAGTTGCGGAAACTCGCAAGAAGTCTTTCGCTGACCAGCCCTATTGGGGGCGGCCCATCGCCAGTTTCGGGGTGGAAGAGCCGGAAATAGCGGTGATCGGGCTGGCTCCCTCGGCCCATGGAGGGAATAGGACGGGACGCCAATTTACCGGCGATCCGTCCGGGGACTGGATTTTTGCGGCCCTGCACCGGGCCGGGTTCGCGAATCAGCCCACGAGCGTGGACGCCGCCGATGGGCTGGAACTTGAGCACGTGCGCATGATCCCGGCCGTGCACTGCGCGCCGCCGCAGAACAAACCCAACCCGCAGGAGCGCGATACGTGCGCGCACTGGCTGCATCGCGAACTTGATCTTGTTACACCCAACCTGCGCGTGATTTTCACGCTTGGCTCTTTTGCGTGGAGCGCCGCGCTGCGGGCCGCCCGGGCGCTGGGCTGGCAGGTGCCCAAACCGCAACCAAAATTCGGGCACGGTTCCGAGGCGGTGCTACATACGCGCGATGGCGACCCGGTGGTGCTGCTGGGGTGCTACCACGTGAGCCAGCGCAACACCCAAACCGGCGCGTTGACGGTCGAGATGCTGGACGCCGTCCTAAATCGCGCCAAAGAAATTATCGCGACCGACTAGCGGTTACATCCACTTCACTCCGTGGTCCTCGAATTCCTGGACGCGGAATTCGACCATCTTTTCTAAGAGTTCGCGCGGGAAAGCGCTGCCGTAGGGGAGGGAAACACTGCCCTTACCGGTTTTGAAATCCGTGAGCGCAGCAGCGAAGGCGGCGCGCGTGCTGGGCGTGAAAACAATGTTCGCGTGCTGCCTATGGGCGCTGTAGGCGAAGAGGATTACGCCTTGGCTATGGAGGACCGCGGGGTGGCCCCATTTGATGGCTTCGGTCGCGCCGGGTCCAGCGAATTGGCGCAAGCCCCGCAACTGTGTGAGCAGGTCGCGGGTGGCGCCGGTGTGACTTTGGAGGTATTCGTCCACAGTTTGTGGCTTTGCCATGTGACTACGGTAGTCGCTCGTGATCTGCTGCGGAGGGCAAGGGAGATAAACGCGGCGCGAATCGCTACGATGTAACCCGGCGCATTGCGATACGTTTTGCGCGCGCCCCCGTAGCCCAATCGGCAGAGGCAGTCGACTTAAAATCGATCCAGTATGGGTTCGAGTCCCATCGGGGGTACCGGTTTTTGCGCTGGCTAGATCCTGTGCCCGGTATGCCTGGAAAGCCAAGGGCGCACGGCACACCGCGCAGGCTGGGACGCGTGGCATATCGGCGTGTGGATTCAACTGGATTCGACTTGCGTCGACTCTTGCCACAGTGGGCGGCACGCATGCTGGGCTTCGCAGGGACGACTTCGTTTCATAAGTCTCGCATCGACGCCAGGTTGCTGGCGCAGGTCAACGGTGCAGTCACCAGGGGTCTTGGCTATAAGCCATTCGAAGAACAGATTACCGCCGCATCCGCTCTACACGAGGGCCATGCCGTTGAGATGGATACGGGCGAAGGCAAGACACTTGCGGGTGCAATGGCTGCAGCGGTGTTCGCGCTCGAGGGCCGGTATGTGCACATGATCGCTGTGAATGATTACCTGGCACGCCGCGGTGCATCAGTGGATGCAACCGATGTTTGATCTGCCGTCGGAGAAGTTGGGCCGGCTGCTAACTCCGGGGGGAGTTGGGGCTTTTATGGGTTTGTGTTTGACCCGAACTTCTGGGTGAGGGCCTACTTGTTTCGGGTTCTAATCGGAATTCCCGCGTGACGCAAAGCGCGAAATTTGTAGGCAATCAGATGGGGTAACGTTGCACTAAACTCGGAGAACTCTCGGACCATTCACCGCAAAGCGGGTCGCTCTGTGGGCGGGCATGTGGGTATCGGTGACAATCAGGTCAAGATCCTTGAGTGTGCCGAATTGGGCGAACGAGGTGATCCCAAATTTTTTGTAAATTCCTACGAAAACTGTCTTTTGGGCGCTGCGAATCGCGGTTTCCTTGACGATCGCGACCGACGGATCTGGAGTCGTCAACCCATTTGCGATTGATATGCCATTCGCGCCGATGATCGCAACGTCGAACCGAAATTTTTCAATCATTGCAGTGGTCCAATGGTCGACACATCCCATAGTGCTACCCCGGACACGGCCTCCTGCTAAATAGACGGTGAATTGGGGGATATTCATGAGAGCAGCGGCCGTGGGTAGAGAAGCGGTCACGATAACTCTATTGCGATCAGTAGAAACTAACTTCGCGACCAGGCTTGGCGTGTAACCCTCGTCTATAAATATCGTTTCAGCTGTTGAAATTTCCTCCGCCGCAGCTGCCGCAATGCGATGCTTCTCGGGCAGCAAGGTGTTCTGCCGTTGGGTCATAGTCGTCTCAAAGCTACTTGCCTCAGCGGCAAGTGCGCGACCGTGCTTGCGGAGAATGACACCTTCGTCTTCTAAAACGCGCAGATCACGGCGGATCGTCTCTTTGGATACGCCCAGTTCCTGAGCAAGTTCCGTTACGCGCTTGGAGCCCTTTGCCCGGAGAAGCGACAAGATGCTCGCCCGTCGCTCAAGTAACTTTGTGTCGACGTGTGCCCTAGGCAGAGACGGCTTTCCAGATGCGTCGTGATTTGTGGCTGACAATGTCTGGGCTCCTTCACATCTTCGTAGGCGTGCCTCATCGTGGTGACCGATTCGAGTCCAATACGGTCATTGTTGCACCTTGTTTCGGTCACCGTGTTACTCGACGTCCGTGCAAGCATGATCTACATACCGGAAAACCTATGGAGCCAAGGAAGGCATCATGGATGTGTTGAGATCAGAAACGCTCGAGAAGTTACCGCCCGAGATTTCGGCGCCGAACTATGACCGAAAAATGGTCAATCCAGGTATCGTCCACTTCGGTGTGGGCAACTTCCACCGAGCTCACTTTGCCCCTCTGATCGATGCCCTGCTGAGCGAAGAAGACCAGAAGTCCTGGGGCATTTCGGGTGTAGGTTTCCTGCCACACGATCGCGTGACCAGAGACAATTTACGCAACCAAGATCACCTCTACACGCTTACGATGAAACATCCTGACGGCATCATAAATACTCGGGTGATTGGTTCGATCCTCGAAATGTTGTACCGACCTGAAGAGTGTTCGGAAATAGTAAATAGGATCGCAAGTCCTTCGACTCAAATCGTATCAATGACCATAACGGAGGGCGGCTACAACATAGACCAAGCTACTGGTGAGTTTATGTTGGAAGATTCGGGGGTGGAATCTGATCTCCAAAATATGGAGGCACCAAAGAGTGTGTTCGGGGTACTCTGCGCAGGCTTGCGGCAGAGAATGAGCATGAACGGTACTCCCATTTCAATATTGTCTTGCGACAATATGTTGGGCAACGGCGATATTGCTAAGAAGGCATTTATCACATTTGCTTCCTCATGGGATAAAGAACTTGCAAATTGGATGGAAGCCAACGTGTCGTTTCCGAACTCAATGGTGGATCGAATTACTCCAGCAACGAACCCAGGGGACGTCGAACAGGTGAGTCGATATCTCGGAGTGCAAGATGCATGTTCAGTTATCAGTGAACCCTTTTGGCAGTTCATAATTGAAGACAAGTTCGCTGGAGAACGACCTGACTGGGAGCGGGCCGGAGTTCAGATTGTCACTGACATACACCCATATGAAGCGACAAAACTGCAGTTATTGAACGGTTCGCATCAACTATTGGCGCATTTTGGCCTACTTCTAGAACTGGAATATGTGCACGACGCGTTAAAGAATAGCCATTTGGCACGCATACTTATGAGCTTTATGGTTAATGAGGTTGAACCAACACTGCCGGAAGCGGGAGACTTCGACGTTCCGGGTTACGAACTTGAAATACGTTCGAGGTTTGGGAATGCAGCGATAGCAGACACTCTGCAGCGAATTGCAACCAACTCGTCTGATCGCATTCAAAAGTTTATATTGCCAACCATCGCTAAAGGTCTCGAGACCGGCGGTGCGGTTGATATCAGCGGTGCGGTGATCGGGGCGTGGATATGGCGGATCTCGAGCGGCGACCCCACAGGGCAAATCGACACTGCACGCGATAGCCTCATGCCTGACATTCGCATAACCGCTAATGGGTTGACAGATTTCTTGAATAGAAGAGATATGTTCGGCAATCTTGCGGAAAATCCCGTTTTCCACACGGTGGTGGGAGCGGCGATCAGTCGCATCCTAGATTTGGGCCCAGAGAAATATATCGAGACTCTAGCCTCGGAAGCGAATGCGATCAGGAGAGTGTGATGTTTTAGGAAGAAGTTCAGGGTACGCATTCTTATTGAACGCAGCATTTAATGATTTATCTATACAAAAACTTATGTCATCTTCATTCTGAGAAAGGTTTACATGTCTACGAGAGCCCTACGCACGCGAAATAAGGACTATGACGTTGCCGTTATCGGCGGAGGTCCGGGTGGTTTTTCTGCAGCGATCAGCGCAGCGCGCGCTGGAGCACGCACGGTCCTGGTAGAAAGAGACGGTGCTCTTGGCGGTGCCGCCGCATCTGGACTCGGCATTTTGGGCTATCTAGATCGCAGCGGCAATAAAGCTCTCGGCGGTATCGCGCAGGAATTAATCGATCGGCTTCAAAGTGTTGGTGGATCTCCCGGCCACTTCCGATGCCCGGTACATAACTCGATCACACCGGTTTCAGCAGACTTGGTGAAAATCGTCGTCGCGCAGATGTGTAAAGAAGCAGGTGTCGACGTCTTGTTCAACCACGAACTGCTCGGCGCTGAAGTAGACGATCACGGTGATTTGATCGCGGCAAGTGTGTACGGAAAACTGACAACAACACGCATAGCTGCGAAGGTATTTATAGACGGAACAGGTGACGGTGACTTGGCCTACCTTGCCGGTGTGCCGTTCACCTCGGGGCAAGAGGGTACCGGCGAGATGCAACCGAGCACCTTGATGTTCACCGTGACTAGTTACGACTTGGATCGGTTCTTTGCATTTCTAGAAGAGAATCCCGATCAAGTGGGTATCAAAGAGGAGTACGCGGCTGGGTACGACTTGAATTTCCTACGCACTACTCCTGGGCATTGCTTCATCGGTCTTCAAGGCCTCATCTCTAAGGCCCGGGAGAACGGCGATTTCTCTGTTCCGCGAAACCAGTTGATTTACATAACTACTGCATCTGACAAGTTGTTGGCAATCAACACATCACGAGTGAACCGAGTCGATGCGTCGGATCCGGTCCAACTGTCGAACGGGTTGGCAGATGGCTACCAGCAGGTATTTCAGATAGTCGAATTTCTTAGAAACTACGTGCCCGGATTTGAAAAGGTAGAGATAGCCCAAATTGCCCCTGGCCTGGGGATTCGTGAGACGCGACACTTCGAAGGAGTGGACCGGTTAACAGAAGACCGTTTGGATCAAGAAGTGAGCGATAGTTCAATAGCTCTTTCTGCTTACAACATCGACATCCATTCAGGCACAAGCGACGGAATCGACCTGCGCGTTGTGGAGGCGCCGTTTGGTATCCCATATGGCTGCTTGGTTCCCAAAGGTGTGAATGGGCTTCTTCTTAGTGGGCGAACGATTTCAGTGGACTCAACTGTGTTCGCATCCGTCCGTGTTATCGGGCCTTGCATCGCGATCGGCGAAGCTGCCGGCATCGCTGCGGCCCAGTCAGCATCCTCTGGTACACCGGTGAGTGACCTAAACACGGACGCATTGCGAGCGAAACTCATTGAGGAAGGGGCGATCTTATGAGATTCGAGAAATTTCGATGCTGAGATGCCGTCAATTTCGGCTGGGTAAATCACGAGTCCGTGAGCGCTCTAACGGTCCATAGCATTCAATCGGAGCGAATGGTCGTGCATTCAATGAAGAGTACGCACAGTATCAATGTGGCAATCGATTCATAAGCGATTGGACGACGAAGGCGTAATCCTCGCTTAGTAAGCATAAAAAAGTTCTAGGCCTAATCTAGGAGTAAAAATGTCATCATCATCTCGTAGTTATACTGCGCGCACTCGCGCTAAATTTATCGCAACAACGATGGCAGGAGGGTTATTGCTCGCTGCGTGCGGGGGCGGCGGAGGCAGCGACGAAGTCGAAATAACAATGTGGACATTCCTCGATCCTGACGGATCGAGCGGTCGTGAAACAGTGTTGCGTGACTTGATAGATTCATACGAAGACGAGAACCCAAACACACGTATTAATGTTGAGGTTCAACAATGGGACACCTTGACATCACAATTCCTCGCAGCAGATGCTTCCAACTTTGCGCCCGACGTTATTTGGGTCATAGTCGACGAGTTCGCTGACGTTGTCGAGCAAGGTGCGCTCGCTGACCTCAACGAGCTCAGCTTCGGTGACATGCCAGAGGACCAATTGGAAAACCTGCGGGATATCTATTGGGACAGCATGACGACAGAAGATGGCGAAATCAATGGAGTTGTCCACTCCAGAAACTATTTCGGGCTCATGTACCGCAAAGATTACTTCGAAGAAGCCAATATTAATCCCGATGATATTGAAACTTGGGATGACTTGATCGTAGCTGCCCAAGAGTTGACCGACGAAAGTGAGGGACGTTGGGGGCTGGGGCAAGCATTTTCAGACTCTTTCGCAGACCCGCAAATCCTCACTGCGAAGATCTTGGAAGAGCAGGGCACATTATTTTCAGATGAAGGTGAAGCAGCCTGGGCTAACGATGCTGGTGTTAAAGCTTTGGACTTCCAAGTCGACCTCATTCAGGAAGATAAGGTGACACCGGATGATGCGGTTCGGCTAACCTCTGAGGATCTTTACGAGCTGTTTTCGTCCGGTCAGTTAGCGATATTTAATGCTGCGAGTGCGCGGGTGCCGGGCATGCAAGAAGCTGTTGGTGTCGAAAACGTCGGATTTATGCACTATCCCGGTGATGTTGCCGGAAGTCATGCTCCAGGCACGCTTCTCGGATGGGCCGTCGGCGTCTGGGAAGGTAGCGATGTCAAGGAAGAAGCAGCTGACTTCGTAGCGCATCTTTCAAGCCCTGAGGCTGACACCGCATGGTTGACAGAGGCTCAACAGCCGCCCCTGTACTCTTCAACATCTGAAGAAAATAGCGACTATCTGGGTGAGTCAGAAAACCAGTTCCTCAACGTTGTCGTCGAAGGAACTGAGGATTATGGCTGGCTTCCCCCGACTCAGACGCCGACCGGAGGCTGGAAGTCGATTATGAATATCTCCGTACAAGAGGTGCTTCTCGATGGCAAATCACCAGCGGATGCGCTGGAGCGCGCCGAGGCGAACTTCAATTCATGAGTAATTCAGATGTGTCTCGTCGAGCCCTCGGATAGAAGGAAACTTTGCTATGAAAAGTAATAGCGCGAGTCGCGGCTACCTTTACGTTGCGCCAGCGTTAATAGTGCTCCTGATTGTCCTGATACTTCCTGCCGTTTTTGCGCTTGTTTACAGTGTTTTGGAGTTAAAATCGGTGCGTCCGGTTGGGTTCGCGGGGCTTGAAAACTATCGCAGCATCTTCAGTAACCCAGAGTTGCTTTGGGTTCTGGCTAGGACTTTGGTATTCACGGTCGCAAGCGTGATCATTACTCTCGGTTTGGCGCTCGGGATATCCGTATTTCTCGATAAGCTAACCGCCGGAAAAGCAGCTTTCATGCAAGTGTTAATAGTGTTGCCGTGGATAGTGTCGACAATTGTTGGCGCCCTGCTCATTAGATGGTTGTTTGTTTCCGATATCAGTCCAGGTGTTTACTTGATGCGCCTTGTCGGGATCAAAGAGTCTCCGCTAACTAATCCGACTCTCGCGATGATTACTTTGATTGGCGTCGCGGTATGGCGGACGCTTGGTTTTGCTGTTTTGCTTCTTCTGGCGGGTATTAAGGCGGTCCCGGGAGAGTACTACGAAGCCGCTAAAGTTGACGGAGCTACGACGCGCCAAAGTTTTTGGAAAATTACCCTCCCGCTAATAAAAACGCCGCTGGTAATTACAACTGTAATTCTGACAATGAGCAATTTGAACACGGTTGAAGCGCCGCTGGTGACAACTGGTGGTGGCCCGGGACGTGCGACAAAGATTCTTCCTCTTGAGATTTACGAACGGGCTTTCACGTACTTCGACTTCTCAGGAGGTGTGGCGCTAGCGACGGTAGCGCTGCTCTTGAACCTTGTCCTCGTATTCGGCTACTTGAGGATGGTGCGTTGGCGTGTCTAATCTGAACGTTACGAAACCCAAAGTCAGTAAAAAAGAGAAGAAGCAGGTAAACGCCAAAGTTATGTTTGGCCTGGTTCTCTTGGGTGTTGTGAATCTTGGCCCGCTCTTGTGGGGTCTAATGACCTCCATTAGGCCTCGCTCCGAGATCTTTTCTTATCCACCATCATTTATGGTGGGAGAAATCACTGGCGAGCATTACTCTGAGGTGTTGAGCGGCAACTTTCCGCGTAGTCTGCTTACCAGCCTCATTTATGCGGGCTCAGCTACGATTATTGCCGTAGTGATTGGCGCCTTGGCTGCTTATGGGTTCGACCGATTCGAATTCCGTTTTCGGTCATCTCTGTTCGGGGTAATTGTTGCGTGCATACCGTTGGCTATGGGCGCGGCTGTCCTTGTGATACCTAATTACCTATACTTCGCGTCAATCGGGCTGCTCAACAAGCCAATCACATTGCCCATCCTCTATCTAGGCTATAACTTGCCGATGGCCATTTGGATCCTTAAAGGAGCGATGGAGGGCATCCCGCATGAACTAGATGAGTCCGCGACCATTGACGGCGCCTCGCGCTTTCGAACGTTTTGGTCGATCATTTTGCCCCTCTGCCGTCCGAGTATGGCTGCGGCCGCGTTGTTCGTATTCATTGGTTCATGGAATGAGTTCGTCGCGGGTTCAGTCATGGTCAACTCGGCAGAATATCGCCCGGTGCAAGTCTCCGTATACAACTTTATAAGCGTGCTTGGTAGGCAATGGGGACCGTTGACTGCAAGCGCGATACTTGCGTTAATTCCTGTCATAATTTTGGTTGTCTTCTTCGGAAGGCAGTTAGTGGCAGGTCTTATGCGCGGAGCGGTGAAAGGATAACCCGTCGCGGCCGCTCGGTGGAGGCATAAGAGTGATTCGCCGTCCGTTGGGGCAGCTGGGGTGGCCCCCTTCGCCAACTGCTCGAACTGCTCGGTCAAACCACGGACCCGATCATGGTCGAGGATGAACTTGAGGACCGGTGAAATCTCGGCCCGATCCGCCTCGACCTCATGGAGCACGCGGAAGCGGGTTGAAGCGCTCTGGGTTTTGTTCCGCTTCTGACGCTTCACGGGCCTCTTCCCCAAACCGCAACGCACGTTCCCGCAACACCTGCGGATACTTCCTTCGTGCTGCCATAGTCCTCATCTTTCCGGGGAATCGGACCTTCCACCAACCCCAAGGGGGGGGGGAGTGTTTACAGATCGAACTCGGCGAATACGACTGGTTCTCCGTCTTCTTCGACGATAATTTCGAAGATTTGCCCTTCCCCCTCAAGCTCAACCTGGTAGTACTCTGAGGTTGGGACTTTTTCTATATATGTGTTGATTCTGCAACCGTCCCCAGTGAATTCTCCTCCGAATTCTTCTGCGGTTTCGGTTGCGATGATGGTGTCTGTTTCATCACGGATGGTGATTGTTGGTGCCGGTTCAGTCGCGTTTTCGAGAGCGGATTTCGTGTAGCAATTTTCATCGTCATAGTTGTAGTACATCGTTAATGGTGCGCTATCTTTGACGACTACGGACAGTGCCCGGTCTTCTGGAGTTTCTAGTTCTGTTGGTGGTTCGTCGTCCTCCGTTACCGCGGCAGTTTCTTGATGAGTTGGGGTGGTCGTTTCGGTTGTTTTGCCGCACCCAACTAAGAAAATTAGAACCGCTGTTGTGCTGATGATTTTTTTCATTTTGGCTCTTCGCTTAACACTTATGGTTGGCTATGTTCAAAAGTGTAGCGGCTCCGACCGACATCCAACTTGAGAAAGCCATTTTGAAGCATTCTGGGCTTAGTGAAGCGCTCTCGGCTTGATTGCTGGCGACGGAGCTCGAACACGAGTAACCGAGGAAAATGACTCCGACGCTGCGTTCAAAGCTGTGCGGAATCTACCGTGGGAAAAACTGGGTCACCTGCTCATCGAACTCGAGCTCTACGATGAACTGCGCCAAAATGCAGGTTAGTGCTCGTGCGGCCTAATATTTAGCGGGGTCTAGCGGCCGAGGATCTAATCTGTCTATTGCCTTATGCGCTCACGTGAAGAAAATTGCTTGAATTGTTTCGTTCTGAAAGATACAATACAAGCATGAAAGGCCCTGAATCGCTTCGCGTCATCGCTGAAGTCACCACATCTCAGTGGGGGATGGTGACTGCGGCGCAAGCGCGTGCGCTGGGTATTTCCAGACTGACGTTGTCTCGGCTCGCTGAAGCTGGGCACCTAGAGCGGCTCGCGCACGGGGTTTACCGGGATGCGGGTGCTCCTAGTGGTGAGTTTGAAGGTCTTCAGTCGGCGTGGCTTAGTGTTGAGCCCAAGTTTTTGGCTGAGGAGCGATTGCGCGATCTAAAGAGTGCCGTAGTGGTGGCGAGTACTTCAGCCGCTACTTTGCATGGCATTGGGGACTTTTGGTCAGATCGGCATGAGTTTGTTGTTGCAAAGCGCCGACAAACTCAGCGACCTGAGATTAGGTACCGACAAAGGCGGCTCGAGAGCCGCGATATTACAGTTGTTCAGGGGCTACCGGTGATGCGAGTCGAACGGACTTTGGCGGACCTTTTGGATGATGTTAAAGATATAAGTCTCGTCACTGATGCACTGAGTGCGGCCGTAAAGAAGTATCGGCTGGATCTGAATCGGATGCGAGAACTGTTGAGCGTCTTGGCCGAACGCAATGGCTTCCAACGAAATGATGGCAATGCCGTGCTCGAGTATCTGCTTGATGCTGCGGGTTTCAGTATTGACGCAATCGCGCAGAAAATTTCGAGTGATTTCACACTAAGTTCCCAGGTCGTAACTAACTATTTCAGGCGTTTGGCTGCGCTGAACGAAATGCCGACCCTAGATGCAAAATCGGCTGCATTTAAACAATTCGTGGCCTCTTTGTCGGATGAAGACGTGCAAAAATTTCTGGACGCCAGTAGGGAGGGTTTCAAACGAAACTCATCATCCTTCGATGAGACCCTGCGGCAGTGGGCTCAAAAACTGAGCTGGATTTCAAACTTGAAGTCCTCATCCGGCACAGCGCTTGAGCGAGAAGGTCGTGAAGAAGATGACGCTGCCTGAGCCGTACACAACTGCCAGAGGCGTAGAAGCGGCGATCAAAGCATCTGCGAAAAAGGCTGCCAGTGCTGACCCATCTCTAAGCACAGACAAACGCATCCAAATGGAATACTTCAACCGGTTCTTGAGTCGAATATTTTCTGAAGGTGAAGAGTCGGCTTGGGTGCTAAAAGGCGGTACAGGCATGTTGGCCCGCATACCTTCAACGCGCGCGACCCGCGATATCGACCTAGACCGGCAAAACGCCACCTTAGATCAGGCGCTCGCAGAACTTAAGCGGCTTGCGGCTATTGACCTCAACGATCATTTCAGATTTGAGTACCTGAATCATGAAACGTCCATGGCAGCGGACGTGCAGCCGTATACGGATGCGTATCGCGTTACTTTCAATACGTTCGTTGGGGCCACTCGGAAAAACGCACTGAAAATTGACCTGGTTGTCGGGTCAGTTACGACGGGTAAAGTCTCAACGATAAGTCCAGCTAACGCGCTACCCGTCAGCAAACTCATCAGTAATCCCTATCGCATTTACCCCATAGTTGATCAACTTGCAGATAAGGTTTGCGCAACGATGGACGAATACGGTGGTAGACCTTCCGCACGTGAGAAAGACCTCGTGGACATCGTGGTCTGTGCAGTTACGCAGAGTTTTGAGGGTGCAGCATTGAGATTTGCGATAGAGACGGAGCGGCAGCGCCGCCAAATGGAGTTCTTCGAGCACTTTGCGGTTCCATCTGCGTGGGGTCGAGGCTATGCAACCTTGAGTGCACCTGTCCCGCACTGCAAGAACTATCGGACGATCGAATCAGCTGTCGACGTGGCAAGTGCGTTGATCAACCCAGCGCTTATTGGAGAAGTTGACGGAAAAGTCTGGTCACCGCGACAACTT
>Ga0209487_1003470_pt1 | contig 12375 bp, 9 predicted proteins | sample Poulit2012_FD_187524 | JGI IMG/M metagenome (GOLD analysis project Ga0209487, IMG submission 187524) | Agricultural soil microbial communities from Georgia to study Nitrogen management - Poultry litter 2012 (SPAdes) (version 2) | ecosystem: Environmental > Terrestrial > Soil > Agricultural land... | reverse complement strand
GGGGGTATCGGTGGTGTAGAGCAGGGAGTAGGCGGTGCCGCGCACGGGGTACTCGTTGTCCCGGTCGGGAGCGTCGCCGCCGGCGATGACCCCGCCGGGCAACGCCAGCGTCGCGTGGGCGACCGCGTCCGGGTCCGGTTCGAAGCCCAGCGCGCCCATCGGGGCATCCCGGTAGTACTGGATGTGCAGGTCGCCGCCGAACACCTCGTGCCAATGCGACATCGCTTCGGCCATGGTGCCCGGCAGGGCGATGTAGGTTGCGAGTGAGACTGCCATCGTTCGGCCCTTCCGAGGTGAGGTGAGGGGCACAGCTTATGGCGCACGGTCTGCCGCGCACAAGAGGTTTATGGCCCGACGACGACGAGGTGGCGCGGCTGTTGGTACAGGTCCGCCGCCATGTCGCGCACCTGCTCCGCCGTGACCGACTGGATGCGACGGAGTTGCTCGTCGAGGGAGAGGACCTCCCCGAGGGCGAGTTCCGCCCGGCCCAGCCACGACATCCGGGAACCGGAGTCTTCCATCCCGAGCACCAGGCCCCCGGCGACCTGGCCGATCCCGCGGGCGAGTTCGTCGGAATCGACCGCATCCGTGGCGATCTTCTCCAGCTCCGTTTCCAATAGTCCCGCGACCTCGTCCGCCTTCCCCGGCGTGCACCCGGCGTACATGCCGAACATGCCGGCGTCGGTGAACCCGGAGGCGAACGAGAACACGGAGTAGGCGAGCCCCCGCTTCTCCCGGATCTCTTGAAAGAGCCGGGAACTCATCGACCCGCCGAGGATCGCGGAGAGGACCGGTAGCTCGTAGCGCCGCTCGTCCTGACTGGTGATGCCGGGCCCGCCGAGCAGCACATTCGCCTGCTCGGTGGGCCGGATGAGGCGTTCCTCGCTCCCCCCGGTGGGAAGGAGGCGCGCGCTGGCAGTGTCCGGGGTTCGCCGCGGCACGGGCAGCGCGCCGGAATCGGTGTCCCAGCCCCCGGCCCGGATCGCCTCGAGCACCCGGGCGCAGACGGCGTCGTGGTCGACGTTGCCCGCGGCGGTGATGACGAGTTCGTCGCTGCGGTAATTCTGCGCGTAGTGTTCCGCGACGGCGTCTCGTGGTATCGCTCGGATCGTTTCTGGGGTGCCTCCGATCGGGCGGCCGAGGGGGTGGGGGCCGAAGATCGAGGCGGCGAACTGCTCGTGGGCAACGTCGACCGGGTCGTCGTAACTCATCGCGAGTTCTTCGAGGATGACCCCGCGTTCAGCTTCGAACTCCCCACGATCGAGGACTGAGGAGGTGACCATGTCGAGGATGACGTCGATCGCCATCGGCAGGTCGCTGTCGAGTACCCGCGCATAGTAGACGGTGTACTCCTTGGAGGTGGCCGCGTTGGATTCCCCGCCGACCGCGTCGAACGCGGAGGCGATCTCCATCGCGTTGCGCTGCGGGGTTCCTTTGAACAGCAGGTGTTCCAGGAAGTGGGTGGAACCGTGGTGGCCGTTGGTTTCGTCCCGGGAGCCCACAGCCACCCACGCCCCGAACGCGGCGGAGCGGGATCCGGGCATGTGTTCGGTCAACACCCGGATCCCGCCGGGGAGAACGGATCGGCGCAGGGTGGCTCCACCGTTCTCCATGGTTACCTCAGTGCTCGGGTCGTGCGCCGAGCCCAGGATCAGCCGTGGCACTTAGTCGTCCTCGGAGTCCTTGCTCTCGTCTTCGTCCACGATCGCGTGCAGGGAGAACTTGCCGCGGGGGTCGATCTCGGCGAGTTCCACCTGGAGCTTCTGCCCCACCGAGAGCACGTCGTCGACCGAGTCGATCCGCTTCCCGCCCACGAGCTTGCGCACCTGGGAGATGTGCAGCAGGCCGTCCTTGCCCGGGGACAGGGAGATGAACGCGCCGAACGACGTCGTCTTCACGACCGTTCCGATGAAGCGTTCGCCCACTTCGGGCATCTGCGGGTTCGCGATCGCGTTGACCGCTTCGCGGGCCGCTTCGGCCGAGGGCCCGTCGACGGCGCCGATGAATACGGTGCCGTCGTCCTCGATAGAGATGTCGGCGCCCGTGTCGTCCTGGATCTGGTTGATCATCTTGCCCTTGGGGCCGATGACCTCACCGATCTTGTCCACGGGCACGTTGACCGTGATGATCCGCGGGGCGGTCGGGGCCATCTCGTCGGGGACGTCGATCGCTTCGCCCATGACATCGAGGATGTGCAGGCGGGCGTCCTTCGCCTGGCTCAGCGCGTCGGCGAGCACGGAGGCGGGGATGCCGTCGAGCTTCGTGTCCATCTGGATCGCGGTGACGAAATCGCGGGTCCCGGCGACCTTGAAGTCCATGTCGCCGAAGGCGTCTTCGGCGCCGAGGATGTCGGTGAGGGCCGCGAACCGGGTCTCGCCGTCGATCTCGTCGGAAACCAGCCCCATCGCGATCCCGGCGACCGGGGCGCGCAGGGGCACACCGGCGTTGAGGAGCGAGAGGGTGGAGGCACACACCGAACCCATCGAGGTGGACCCGTTCGAGCCGAGCGCCTCGGAGACCTGGCGGATCGCGTAGGGGAATTCCTCGCGGGTCGGCAGCACGGGAACGAGGGCCCGTTCGGCGAGCGCACCGTGGCCGATCTCGCGGCGCTTGGGCGAGCCGACGCGGCCGGTTTCCCCGGTGGAGTACGGCGGGAAGTTGTAGTTGTGCATGTACCGCTTGCGGGTCGCCGGGGAGAGCGTGTCGAGCTGCTGCTCCATCTTGAGCATGTTCAGCGTCGTCACCCCGAGGATCTGGGTCTCGCCGCGTTCGAACAGGGCCGAGCCGTGCACGCGCGGGAGCACCTCGACCTCGGCGGTCAGGGTGCGGATGTCGCGCAGGCCGCGGCCGTCGATGCGGAAGCCGTCGGTGAGGATCCGCTTGCGGATCACCTGCTTCTGGATCGCGCGGAACGCGGCGGACAGTTCCTTCTCGCGATCCTCGAACTGCGCGTCGAGGTCGGCGTGCATCGCCTCGAGGATCTCCTCGAGGCGGTTCTCGCGTTCCTGCTTACCCGCGATCGCCAGCGCGGCCTCGAGGTCAGCGGTCACCTTCGATTCCACGGCCGCGTAGGCGTCCTCCTCGTACGGGAGGAACACCGGGAACTCCTGGGTTTCCTTCGCGGCCTTCCCGGCGAGGTCGAGCTGGGCCTGGGCGAGCTGGGAGATGAACGGCTTGGCCGCCTCCAGCCCTTCGGCCACGACTTCTTCGGTCGGCGCGGCCACGCCGGACTGCATGAGTTCCCACGCGTTGTCGGACGCTTCGGCTTCGATCATTGCGATCGCGACGTCGTCACCGACGATGCGCCCGGCGACGACCATGGAGAACACGGCCTTCTCGAGTTCGGAGTAGCGCGGGAAGGCGACCCACTGGCCGTCGATGAGCGCGATGCGCACCGCACCGACGGGCCCGGAGAAGGGCAGGCCGGAGATCTGGGTGGACAGCGAGGCGGCGTTGATCGCGAGCACGTCGTAGGAGTCGTCGGGGTGGATCGACAGGATCGTGCCGACGATCTGGACCTCGTTGCGCAGCCCCTCGACGAACAGCGGCCGCAGCGGGCGGTCGATGAGGCGGCAGGCGAGCACCGCGTCCGTGGAGGGGCGGCCCTCGCGGCGGAAGAACGAGCCGGGGATCTTACCCGCGGCGTACTGGCGTTCCTCGATGTCTACGGTGAGGGGGAAGAAGTCGAACCCTTCCCGAGGGCGAGAGCCGGCGGTCGTCGTCGACAGGAGCATCGTCTCCTCGTCGAGGTAGGCGACGACCGAGCCCGAGGCTTGCTGGGCGAGGCGGCCGGTCTCGAACCGGATCGTGCGTTTTCCGAAGCTTCCGTTGTCCAGGGTTGCTTCGGCGTAAGTGATTTCTGGGCCTTCCATGAGCCCTCCTTCGTCATGATGGATGCCCGGCACCGGCGGCGGTCATCGATCGAGGCCCACGGAATGTGCTACTCCGGGGGCCACTACCGAGGACCAGCGGGGAACCGGGCGATGGGTTGAGATGAAATTGTGTGGTCTGCACTAGAAACCGGCTCGGACCCTGCTGGGCCCGAGCCGGTTTACGTATTAGCGCCGCAGACCGAGGCGTTCGATCAGGCTGCGGTAACGTTCGATGTCCGTGTCGCGCAGGTAGCCGAGCAGACGACGACGTTGCCCCACGAGGAGCATCAGACCACGACGTGAGTGGTGGTCGTGCTCATGGTGCTTGAGGTGTTCAGTGAGGCCGGTGATCCGCTCGGTCAGGAGTGCGGCCTGGACCTCGGGGGATCCGGTGTCGCCCTCGCCCGTGGCGTATTCGGCGATGATCTTCTTCTTGACGTCAGCAGCTAGAGCCACGCGCGTCTCCTTCAGTTAACTCATTGCGCAGAGCGCCGGGGCAGGTTCTCCCGGGCACAACAATTCCGCGGCCGATCTAACGGCGAGTACAACACTATCAGGCAGAGGGGGTCTGCCAACCGATTCTGTTTGTGGGACGCGGCACACCGAGGGTGTCGGCGGCGTGGTCGACGTCGTAGTTCATCTGGTCGATGAGTTCGGCGACGTCGTCGAACTTCAACATCGGACGGAGCTGCTGGACGAACTCGACGATGACTTCCTCGCCGTAGAGCTCCAGATCGAGTCGGCCGAGCACGTGGGCTTCCACGACCCGCTCGACACCGACGAACGTGGGATTGGTGCCCACGGAGATCGCCGCGGGCATGCGCACGGGGTGGATCCCGTTGACGACGTGCAACCACCCGGCGTAGATCCCGTCGGCCGGAATGATGCCGGTCGCGTCCTTGGACAGGTTCGCGGTGGGGAATCCCATTTCCCGGCCCCGGGCTTCCCCGCGAACGACCGTGCCCCGCATCCGGTGGGGCCGGCCGAGGATCCGCGCGGCGGCGCGGGCATCGCCCGCGGCGAGCAGTTGTCGCACCCAGGTGGAGGAGGCACGGCGGGTCGTGCCGTCGACCGGGAGGTCGGCGACGACGATCGTCTCGAAGCCGAACTCCTCACCGAGCTCGGCCAGCGTGCCCACGTCGCCGGTGTTGTCGGCACCGAAGCGCGTGTCCTCCCCGACGACGACGGCCCGGGCCCGAAGGCCGTGAACGAAGTACGTGCGCACGAATTCACGCGGGGACTGGGCGGCGAATTCCAGGGAGTACTCCAGCGTGAGCACCGCGTCGACCCCCGCTTCGGCCAGCAGGTCATTGCGGTCTTTCGCTCCGGTGAGCAGCGGGGGAGCGTCGCTGGGGCGGTGCACGTGGCGCGGGTGGGGATCGAAGGTCACGACGACGGCGGGCACGCCGTGCTTCTCGGCGGCGGCAACGAGTTGGGTGAGGACGGCGCGGTGGCCGCTGTGGACGCCGTCGAAGTTGCCGATCGTCACGGCCGCGCCCGCAAGATCGTTCGGGACCTCGCCCAGGCCTTGCCACTCGTGCACGTGTCGTTCCTTCCGCCGGTAACGCCCCTAGTTATTCTGCCAGAATCGCGGGGCCGCGAGCGCCACGCCCCGCTGCGGCGCGGTTAGTCCGAGACGGCGGACGCCGCGATACCTGAGAGCTCCTCCCACAGCACGGGCGCGAGGGTGCGCATGTAGGTGGCGGTGATGTGGTGCGGGTCGCGGTAGACCATGACGTTGCCGATCACCGGCGGACATTCATCCTCGGTGCAGTAGGCGTCGGTGAGGTTGAGCACCTCGACATCCTCATTGCCCGCGGCGGCTTCGGCCGCCGGGAGCTGGTAGTCCGCCGGCAGGGCCTCCTCCCGCGGGATCGCGCACTTCTCGGTGTCGGGGTAGTTCTCCACGACGCAGGAGGTGGTGCCGTCGGCGGGTTTCATCGCTGGGTTGTCCGCGATGACGACGATCGGGGCGGGGATGTTCTCCCACGCCTCTTCAAAACCTTCCACCGGGTCGCCGGCCCACTCCCCTTCCGTCCAGTTGGAGGTGATGACGAGGTCGGCGTCCATGTCCTCGAGGCGCTGCATCGTGTGTTCGTTGGCCTCCTTGCACGGGTCGCCCCAGGCGACGTCCTGCTCGGTCTGGTTCGCGTTGAAGGGGCAGTTCGCGTGGAAGTAGGTGACGAGCCGGATGTCTCTGTTCTCCACGATCTGCAGGAAGGCGGGAAGGTACTGGTCGATGTGGGAATCCCCGACGAGCACCCAGGTCACGTCCGCGTCCTCGCTACCGTAGGAGCATTCGGGGGTTTCCCGGTCGGTGTTCCCGCCGACGCAGCCGTCGGCGTACCCCTCGGGCAGGTCGTCGCGCACCGTGGCTCGGGACGGGGCGGTGCCGCGGGTGCCCGGCAGCAACGCGGTGTATTCGGAAGGATCGATCGAGTCCGCCCCGAAACCGTCCGGCTCTTCCTGCTGCAGTTCGTCGGCCTCGGCCTCCAAGGAATGCACGTTGTGGCTGAAGATGCCCTGGGCCCCCACGGCGACGCTCACGCCGGTGAGGATCGCGGCCCCGCCGGCGAGCAGGGTGCGCCGGTTGAGGGTTTCCGGGTTGAAGCGTGCAAGGAACCGGGGCAGGCCCTGCTCGATGTAGGTGTAGCTCCACCCGGCGAGCACAAGGGAGAGTCCGAGACCGAGAGCCGCCCACACGGGTTCGGGGAAAACCTTGGGCAGGAAGATCACGATCGGCCAATGCACGAGGTACAGCGAGTAGGAAACGTTTCCTAGCCACTGCACGGGGGCGGAGCGCACCCACCTCGCCGCGGGCAATCCCGCCGCGATGAGCGCCGCCGTGCCCAGGGTCGGCGCGAGCGCCGCGACCCCGGGGAACGGAGTTTCGCCCGTGAAGGTGACGAGGGCGTAGCCCACCGCTCCCGCTCCCCCGAGCAGGAGGATCCCGGTGCGCCAGGTGAGGCGGGCCGTGCCGGGTTCAAGTCCCGCCCCGGAGTTGCCGGTGAACCGGTTGACCGCGGGCCAGACCACCGCGAGACCCGCCCCTACTGCGAGCTGCCAGGCGCGGGTGTGGCTGGTGAAATATGCCGCGGCCTCCCCCTGTGCGACCGCGCTCACGGACCACCAGAAGGTGAGCAGGAGGGTGGGAATGAGCACGAGGAGCGCCGCCGTCGTCACCCCCTGCCCGCCCGGTTCTGGCTCCGGGGAATCTGCGGTTTTCCGGCCGATCACTCGGACGAGCAGGTAGGCGCCCACGAGCGCCGCGGGCCACAGGAAGTAGAACTGTTCCTCGATCGACAGGCTCCAGAAGTGCTGCATCGGGCTCGGGTTCCCCCCGCCGGCGAGGTAGTCCACCGATTCGGAGGCGAGGTGCCAGTTCTGGGCGAAGATCGCGGTGAAGAAGGCGTCCTTGCCGAGCCCTTCCCACAGGTTGAGCGGCCACAGCCACATCCCGGCGAGCACGGTGAGGATGATCGTGACGGTCGCGGCGGGCAGGATCCGCCGGGCGCGGCGGGCGTAGAACTTCGAGAAGCTCAGCCGCCCGGTGTTGCGGATCTCGGTGATCATCAGCGTGGTGATGACGAAGCCGGAAATGACGAAGAATACGTCCACCCCGACGTAGCCGCCGGGCAGAAGGCTGGGAGCGAAGTGGAAACCCAGCACGGCCGCGACCGCGAGAGCGCGCAGCGCCTGGATATCCGTGCGCATTTCCCGGCGAGTCCGCACCGGCGGGCCGCTGGGCGGGGCGTGCGTGGGGGTTTTCGTCATAATCTCGTTACCTCCCATCTCGGAAGGTCACAAAAGTATAACAAACGTGTTGGGCGGCGGGATACCCCGCCCCCGGCGAGTCTAGGCGGGGGCGAGCACGAGGATAGGCTGCGCCTTTCCCCCGCGGTTCTCCACGACGGCGAGGGCATCGCCGCCGGGGCCGAGCACCCCCGTGGGTCCGGGCGCGATGGAGGCGGGGATGCTTTGCCCGTAGGACAGGGCGCGAGCCTCCGCCTCGGTGGCGAGCCGGATGGGAAACGCCGCCGCCAGCGCGGGCGCCAGCGGGAGGAAGGCCGGTTCCGGCAGCGGGGGGCGCTCAGCCGAGCGCTCGGGAAGTTCCATCGCGTGCGCGACGTCGAACGGACCGACGTGGCTGCGTCGAAGCGCGGTGAGGTGCCCGCCGACCCCGAGACGCTCGCCGAGGTCACGGGCCAGGGCCCGGATGTAGGTCCCCGAGGAACAACGCACGTGCACATCGACGTCCGTGACCTGCACGCCGCCGTCGGTTGTCGCCGGGCGAAGGCCGGTGATCGTGAACTCGTCAACGGTGACGGGCCGGGCCGGGATCTCCACGGTTTCCCCCGCCCGCGCCCGCTGGTACGCCCGTTTACCGTCGATCTTGATCGCCGATACCTGGGAGGGGACCTGTTCGATCGCTCCGGTGAGGGCAGGGAGCTCGCGCTCGATGTGCTCCCGGGTGAGCGCGGCGCCTTCCGCTGCGAGGGTATCGCCCTCGGCGTCGTCGCTCGTGGTCGCCTGCCCGAGCCGGATCGTTGCCGCATACGTCTTATCGGCACCCACGAGGTGGGTGAGCAGCCGGGTCGCCCGCCCGATGCCGAGGACGAGTAGCCCCGTGGCCATCGGGTCAAGCGTTCCGGCGTGGCCGACCTTCCGGGTGCCCGCGAGCCACCGGACGCGGCTGACGACGTCGTGGGAGGTGAGCCCGCCGGGTTTGTCGACGAGGAGGAGACCCTCAGGCGTCGCCGCGGGGCTCGTCGTCACGGGGCTCCTCATCGGACTCGGCGGTGCGGGGCTTTTTGTACGGGTCGGCCTCGCCCGCGGGTTTCGCCTGCTGGCGCAGTCGGGCGAGTTCGGCGTCCCGTTCCGCCGTTTCTTTAAGGAGTGATTCCAGGTGGGCGGCGGTTTCGGGAACCTCATCGAGCACGAAGTCGACGGTCGGGGTGGTACGCACCCCCAGGTGCTTGCCCACCTCGGAACGAATGAGCCCCTTCGCGGAGGAGAGCGCCGCGGCGGTGCCCGCCCGGTCGCTCTCCTCCCCGAGCACGGTGTAGAACACGGTGGCGTTCTGCAGGTCACCGGTCACCCGCACATCGGTGATGGTGATGAAGCCGAGCCGGGGATCCTTGATGCGGGTATCGAGCAGCTGGGCGACGATCTGGTGGATCCGTTCGGCCATCCGCCGCACCCGGGGGCTGTCAGTCATGGTCTCTTCCTAACCGTGTGTTGGAACACCCCGTGGCCGGCGCGGGGTGCCCGCGGCCACGGGGTGTTGTGAGGAACCGTCTACGTGCGCGGGATCTCGCGCATCTCGAAGGTTTCGATGGTGTCGCCTTCGGCGATCTCGCGATAGCCGAGGCTGATACCGCATTCGTAGCCCTCGCGTACCTCGGTGACGTCGTCCTTCTCCCGACGCAGCGAGGAAACGGTGAGGTTGTCGGCGATCACGGCGCCATCGCGGATGAGGCGGGCCTTGGCGTTGCGGCGGATCAGACCGGAACGGACGATCGAACCCGCGATCGAGCCCACCTTGGAGGAGCGGAACACCTGGCGGATCTCGGCGGTCCCGAGCTCCACTTCCTGGTATTCGGGCTTGAGCATGCCCTTGAGGGAGGCTTCGATCTCTTCGATCGCGGCGTAGATGACCGAGTAGTACTTGATCTCCACGCCTTCGGACTCCGCGAGTTCCGCGACCCGCTCAGCGGTGCGGACGTTGAAGCCGATGATGATCGCGTTGTCGACCGTGGCGAGGTTGACGTCGTTCTGGGTGATCGCACCGACGCCGCGGTGGATGATCCGCAGTTGCACTTCGTCGCCCACGTCGATCTTGAGCAGGGCGTCTTCGAGCGCTTCCACCGCACCGGAGACGTCGCCCTTGATGACGAGGTTGAGGGTCTCCACCTTGCCCGCTTCGAGGTGTTCGGTGAAGTCCTCCAGCGAGACCCGCTTGCGGCGCTTGGCCAGCGTCGCCGCCCGTTCGGCCGCTTCCCGCTTGTCGGCGATCTGCCGCGCGGTGCGGTCGTCGGGAGCGACGAGGAACGTGTCGCCCGCCCGGGGCACGGAGGTGAGCCCGAGCACCTGGACGGGTCGGGCCGGTCCGGCTTCGGTGAGCTCGCTGCCGTGTTCGTCGAACATTGCCCGCACGCGCCCGTGGGCGGTGCCGGCGACGATCGCGTCCCCGACGTGGAGCGTTCCCGATTCCACGAGCACGGTAGCAACGGCCCCGCGGCCCTTGTCGAGGTTCGCCTCGATCGCCACCCCGCGCGCATCCTTGTCGGGATTCGCGGTGAGTTCCAGCGCCGCGTCGGCGGTGAGGAGCACCGCTTCGAGGAGGTCCTCGATCCCCGTGCGCTGCTTGGCCGAGACGTCGACGAACATCGTCTCCCCGCCGTACTCTTCGGCGACGAGGTTGTACTCGGTGAGCTGGGCGCGGATCTTGTCCGGGTTCGCCTCCGGCTTGTCCACCTTGTTCACGGCGACGACGATCGGCACGTTCGCCGATTGGGCGTGGTTGATCGCTTCGACCGTTTGGGGCATGACCCCGTCATCGGCGGCGACCACGAGGATCGCGATGTCGGTGACCTGGGCACCACGGGCACGCATCGCGGTGAACGCTTCGTGACCGGGGGTGTCGATGAAGGTGATCGCACGGTCTTCGCCTTCGTGGTCGCTGTGGACCTGGTAGGCACCGATGTGCTGGGTGATCCCACCGGCTTCGCCCGTAGCGGTGTCGGTCTGCCGGATCGCGTCCAACGTCGCGGTCTTACCGTGGTCGACGTGTCCCATGACGGTGACGACGGGCGGCCGGGGAAAGAGGTCCTCCTCCGTTTCCGCCGCTTCTTCCGCCTCGAGGTCGATGTCGAAGGACTCGAGCAGCTCGCGGTCCTCCTCCTCCGGGGAGACGATGCGGATCTCGTAGCCGAGCTCCGCCCCGAGCAGCTGGAAGGTGTCTTCATCGAGCGACTGGGTCGCGGTCGTCATCTCCCCGAGGTGGAACATCACCTTGACGAGGCTGGCGGGGTTGACGTCGATCCGCTCAGCGAAGTCCGTGAGCGAGGCCCCCGCGCGGATCTTAATCTCCGCGCCACCACCGTGCGGGATCTGCACCCCGCCGATGCTCGGCGCCTGCTGCTGCTCGTATTCCTGGCGCTTCGCCCGGCGCGACTTGCGGCCACGACCACGCGGACCTCCGCCGCGGCCGAATGCTCCTTGGGTCGAGCCACGGCCACCGCGCCCACGACCGGGAAAACCTCCCGGAGGACCGCCGGGCCCGGGGCGTCCGGGCGCGCCTGCGGGCGCTCCGCCGCCGGGCGCTCCCCGGCGTCCACGGCCGGCGCCGGTTCCGGAGCCACCGCCGCGGGCGGGCGCGTTCGGACGGCCGAAGCTCGCCCGGCCGGGCATCATCCCCGGCGTAGGGCGCTTGCCGCCGGGGCGGGGCGCAGCGGGGCGCGGGCCGCCGCCGGATTGCGGGGCGGCTGGGCGGGGGCCACCGGGCCGGGGCATGCCCTGCGAGGTCGCGAACGGGTTATTACCCGGGCGCGGGGTCCCGCCACGGGGGCGCGGGCCGCCCGAGCGCGGCATCCCCTGGGAGGATGCGAACGGGTTGTTACCCGGGCGCGGCCCACCAGGTTTGGGCCCCGCCGGTTTCGGTGCCGAGGGCTTCGGCGCACCTGGTTTCGGGGCCGGTTTCGCCTCGGGGGCCTCGTCGGCCTGGGCGGCCGGGGTTTCAGGTTTCGGTGCCGCCGGCTCTTCACTCGTGGGCGCGGCGGGTTTCGGCGCGCCGGGTTTGGGGGCAGACGTCTTCGGTGCGGGCCGCTCATCCGCGGGTTTCTCCGCGGCGGTTTCCTTCGCGGCGGGCTTCGCCTTCGGCGCGGCCTTCTTCTTCTTCGGTTCGGGTTCGACCTTGGGGATCGCTTCCCTCACCCTTCGCTGCACTGGCGCTTCAATGGTCGAGGACGCGGACTTGACGAACTCGCCGAGTTCCTCAAGTTTCGCCAAGACCGTTTTGCTGTCGACGCCGAGCTCTTTCGCGAGCTCGTGAACGCGCAAACGTGACACAACTCTCCTGTTCAGGTCCGCCCTGAACAGGGTCGGACCGCTTATTGGTGGTTCATCGCTCGGGACTCATCGGAGGTCCATCGGCTTCTAACCCGCTTTCTTGATCATTGACGGATACTCTCGCTCCAGGTAGTGACCTTGGTCATATCGACGTTTTCTGCTATTCGCAGAGCCCGTTTGATGCCCTTGGCCTGAGCTCGAGTGACACAGTCAGGGTGCTCATGCACCCAGGCGCCGCGCCCTGGTGCGCTGCCTCGTACGTCGATCTCCACGGCGGGTGGCTCGCTGAGACGGCTGACGACCAGTCGCACTAAGTCGCGTTTTGGCGCTACTTTCCGGCAACCGATGCACATCCGCTGCGGCTCGTGGGTCTGTGACATGTTGACTCATCCCTTAGCCGTGCAGGCGCGAGTGGGGCCACCGTTAAATAGTC
>Ga0209487_1003469_pt1 | contig 12377 bp, 10 predicted proteins | sample Poulit2012_FD_187524 | JGI IMG/M metagenome (GOLD analysis project Ga0209487, IMG submission 187524) | Agricultural soil microbial communities from Georgia to study Nitrogen management - Poultry litter 2012 (SPAdes) (version 2) | ecosystem: Environmental > Terrestrial > Soil > Agricultural land... | reverse complement strand
TATGATTCAGTGGATGACTTCAATTTAGCTTTAATTGAAGAAGCGCACGTTGTGACAGTTGTTGGTTCAAGCTTTGGTATTCCTGAGTGTTTACGTTTTTCATATGCTGTTGATGAAGAAACATTTGTGGAGGGTATCCGACGAATAAAGGCATTTATTGATGAAAAAAGGAAATAATTTATAGTATTAAAATAAAAAAACGAGCCTCTCAAAAAAGAAAATTTTTGAGGGGCTCAATTTATTTATTCATGTTAAGAAATATTATTTTGGAATAATAAGACTAGGACCCCTATAAATAATAAAGGAGAGAATGCTACTAGCGACAATAAAAGTCGCAATCCCACTCGAGCCATTGACAATTAGAGAATAAACGATGGGGCTCATGCCATCTGGAGCATAAAGACTCCAATAAATAACACCTGCAATAAAATGTATCCCATATTTAATAAAAACCGCAAAGAGGGTACTCCAGGCAATAGTAATAAAAACTCTTCGCCATTTTTTAGTAATAACTTCTTTCTGTAATTTATTCCAGGCAATTCCTGCTAAGCCAGAAACAGCAAAAGCAAATAAATACTCCACGAATACTTGGAGTATAGATAACATCGTGAAATTTCCGGAGGCTAATTTAATCAGTCCCCATAAAAATCCACTTAAAGTACCCGCTTTTAGTCCACGTCGATAACTTAAAAGAATGATTGGGATCACCCCAAGTTCTACTTCAAATGGACCAATATCTAACGGAATCAATGCAATAACAAAAGCCAATACAGCAAACATTGCTGATTCAATCGATATGACTAAATGATCTTTTCTAGTGATTTCCATACGTTTATCCCTTTCGATTAGGAAAGACAAAAAAACCACATCTACATATGCGGCTTAAACTTGTATGAAATAATCTGAACAGTTATTGAATCACTACAAAAAAACAGACGGAATCTGTAGTTAAGTATAATTGTTCAAGACACTTTCTTTCGCTAGTATAACCTAGATCAAGTTCAAGGGTCCGCATTTTGCATCTCAGCCATTTTGGCTCCCCTAGTGTTTTAATATAATATCACTCTATCTGTTTATTGATTGAAAGTCAATAGGAAGTCAAATCAAGATGAATTAACAGAAAATAAAATGAATGTATCAAAAAGAACGAGGTATGTATTTATCTACAATACAAGGTTTCATTCATTTTTAAGTTTTTTAATGAGATTTAGAAAATACATTAAAGTTTTTTTATTGATTGCAATTTTTTAGGACATGTATATAACGAGTTAACTTTTATGAAACGTATCAAAATCAATCATCACATGAAAACAAGAAAAGAAACAATAAAATTTGAAAAATTTATTAAGATTGTATCAATAATCTTAATAAAATTTGAAAAATTTATTAAGATTATTGATACAATCTCTATTTTTAGGATCGCTAAGCAGTTTGCTTTTGAGTGAGTATTTTTACTGGTAATCTATGCATACATTATTTTTTTAGATGAATTGAGGAACATTTAATGAAAAAAGGAATTATTTTATTTCTCACTATTTTTATTCTAGTTTCTTGTGGGACTGACGTACAGGAAACTTCAGATAGAGAAACAACTGATAGAGTAACGACTGAGAATGTTGAAGAACTGAAACTTGAAGAATTGGAAGTAGAAGAGTCAGAAGAGACAGCGGAAGTGAATACTTATCCAGTTGAGAATTTTGATGAATTCGTATTAGATCACATGTTTGAAGATGAAATTGGAAATCAAGCCTGGGGAGATTATAAAAAAATCACCCATGAGACCACGCTCGGCGAAGAAGCTCTATCGGATAAATCTGGTAATACAACAAAAGAAATTGCAAATTTAATGGATAATATAGTTGATGAAAATGTAGTCGTTGATACTTCTGAACTGATAGAAATAGAACATCTGACATACTATTATGGAGCGGATACAGTTGAAGAAGCATCAGCTATTATTTCCTTTTATTTTATGGAAGATGAATTAATTTATAGTGCAATTGTTCCAAGTATGTACACATTAAATAAACCTACTTATGAGGTCGATGAAAGTTTTTCTTCAATAAAAACTTTAGACGAATTAAAAGCTTTTGAACCTCTCCCACAAATTTTTGGTGTTTCTGAATATAAAAACGAAGGGCAACTCTATCGAGCCTTACAAGTAGCTGCATCAAATTCGTCTACAGAAACTGAATCTAGTTTAATTGTATTTATGTTTAAAGGGGATCAATTAATTGATAGTACTGTTGATGACTTTGAAGATTCAGCATCAAATACCTTTGAGGAAAATGCTTATTTAAAATTAAAAAACTCAGGCAACCTTCATTCTCTAAACGATGAGTAGAGGGTAGAGAAGAAAATACAAATATAGAACATAAAAACTCCCATTTATTTTTTTAAAGTGAGAGTTTTTTAAGTTGTTAATTATTTAATTTTAGAGCTTCTTTAATGTCTACATCGCCGCTTTCAACAACGAGCACTTTGTTTTTCAAGTGAGGATTGTCAATAGTTTCTACTAATATTGTAGCTACATCATCTCGTGGTATTTTATATTCATGTGGGTGTTTCTCGACTTCAAAACTTAAAGAAATTTTCCCAGTTCCTTCATCATCTAAAAGCGGACCGGGTTGTACGATTGTATAATTTAACCCTGATTTTTGAATATAAAAATCAGAAGCATGTTTTGCGACAGCATATGGCTTAATTCCTTCGCTTCCAGCACCAGGTACAGGACTATCTGTAGCACTTACTTGAAGAAATTGCTTAACACCTATATCTTTTGCATAATCTACGGCTTTCATTGCACCATGTAAATCAATAGTTAATGTTTTATCATAGCCAGTACTTCCGCCAGATCCAGCAGTGAAAATGACCACATCAATATCTTCAAATGCATGAGAAAAATCGTCTTCTAAGTTTCCTAAAAGAACTTGATCAGCACCAAGTTCTTTTAATTCAGAAATTTGTTCTTCTTTACGTACAAGCGCAACAGATTTATGATCTGTGTCTTTTAACTGCTTAATGACGCGAAGGCCGGTTTTCCCATTTGCTCCAATCACCAATACTTTCATAAAGAAATCCTCCTTTTATTTTTCGTCAAGTTTATTATCATATGCGGAAAGTCTGTTTTCAAAAGTGATGATTGATGAAAAATACAAAAAAGAGTAATAACTATATAAAAAATAGCTATTACTCGACATTCGATTTTGGATTATTATAAATTATTTAATACGGACAAATAATTGTTTTGTTTTACCATCAGATGAAATTGAACGATGCTCAATATCAAAATCATCTAAAGATTGTACAAAAGTTACTAATTTTTTATGTCCATAATTACGTACATCAAAATCAGGGAAACGTTTAGATAAATGGTTTCCTAGGTTTGCTAGTGAAATCCAGCTATCATCATCAGAATTTTCTAAAATAATTGTTTTTAGAGCTTTCCGAATGGTCGTCAACTTAGTTTGTGGTTGTGGTCTAGATGGAGATGAAGGCTCATTAGAACTACGTCGTTTATTTTTCTTTGAGTAGTTATAACGTTTACGATCATTTCCATTATTCTTTTTAGTATCTTTAGGGGAGATGTTAAAGTGTTGACTATTATTTGCTGTAGAAGTTGAAGGTTCTTCTTCCTCTTCGGTTTCAAAACTTTGATAAAGAATATCTAAATATTTAAAACTATTACAAGCTGAAATAAAAGCATTTGGCGTCTTACTTTCGCCCATTCCAATAACATTCATCCCAGACTCTCGTAAGCGAGAAGCCAAGCGTGTGAAATCACTATCCGAAGAAACTATGATAAAGCCATCAACACTTTCACCGTAAAGAATATCCATTGCGTCAATAATCATGGCACTATCGGAAGAATTCTTACCATCGGTGTAACTATATTGTTGAATCGGTGTGATGGAATTATCTAATAAAATTTCTTTCCATCCATTATTTCGAGTACTTGTCCAATCGCCATAAATTCGGCGGTATGTTGTCACGCCATAGTTGGACGCTTCATCGAAAATAATATTTATATATTTGGGAGAAACATTTTCTGCATCTACTAAGACAGCATATTGCTGTTCTTTGCTCATTGGTTGTATCACCTCCGTTTATTGAGATTTATATTTTATTATAAACAAGTTTCTTTTTAATTTAATGATTAGAAACATGGTTCAAAATAAAAGATCCATTTCGAAATGAAATCGATCTTTATAATTATAACATAAGTGGTCTTGAAATAGATGCTTTTCAAAATATAAATCATTTATTCTGTTAATGAAAATTTATATCGAATAATTGGTAATACTTGTTTGGCTAAAAGTATTCCTACGATTAATTTAAGAATATCTCCAGGAATAAAGGGAATGAAGCCAGCCATTAAAATACCTGTCAAAGTTAGACCGCTATTCAAATATAAATTTAAAATTGCGGCCATATAAGTTAAACCAATAATATATGTGATTGAAAAACTTAATATTCCGGAAATAACAAGATGTTTTATTTCTAAATTAGAATATTTTTCTAAATACTTTGAGTGCACGTAAGAAGCGGGGATAAAGCCAAGGATAAAACCAAATGAAGGCATCAAAATAGATTGAGGACCTCCTGAAAAAGCAGAAAAAATAGGTAAACCAGCCAACCCCATGATTAAATATAAAGTTGTTGCAAGGGCAGATTTTTTGGGACTCAAGAAATATCCAATCAGCAGAATGGCTAAGGTCTGTGATGTAATAGGCACCGGCCCAATTGGAATAGATATTTGCGAGCATACTATTAAAATGGAAAGCATTATTGCTGTAAATGTTATATCTTTTGTTTTCATCTGCAGATCTCCTCGTAATGATTTCTTCTTGATTATACATTTTATGACATGTACTTACAATTTCAACGAATAAAATACAGAGAAAGAATTTAAACTAACTTAAGTCAAGGAAGAATTTAATATTTATTCAACCGTTGCTCACATTGTTTTATAAGTTATATGGTCAATTCTGGTAGATAAAGAGAGGTTATCTTCTATATTTAATAATAAATATAAAAAACAATAATTAATTTAGCCGAGAAACAAATTTTATATTTATCAGAATACGGTTATCAAATTCGAAATGAGGTAAGTCAAGAAAAGTATTAGAAATTATACTTAATTGACTTTAAAAATAAGTATTCAGAGGAAATCACAATTATTTATATATTTTAGTGAAGAGAAAAGTAAATATTTATATTTGGTTTGAGAATTGAAAAAGATTGATAAATATCAGTGCAGTTCAAGAGAGTGAAAGATATTTAGAGAGAAAATAAACTTTGATAATTAATGAAACCACGGAAAATGTGATTATCAAATTAAAATAAAGAATATTGTATTATAAACCTTTTAAATAGATAATTTATACTTTCAAACCTTAATTCTTCGTTTTAAAAGTGTAGGTATTACATTTTATGGTTGACATTATAAAAACGTTTTTATATAATACAGTTAATATTGAAAACGTTTAAACCAAATCTATAAATAGAGTTTATAATAATTGAAAAGTAATTGTTGTATTTTAACAATAAAATAAAAACGTTTTTAATAAAATTTATATGCACCGAAGGAGGACTGCATAAATATACAAGTTGAAAAATGTAAAAGATTCAAAAATTAGGAGGAAAAAAATCAAATGAATAAATTTGGAAATTTTTTAGAAGAACATATAATTCCATTTGCAGCAAGATTAAATAATCAAAGGCATATTGCCGCTGTTAGAGATGGATTCATTACTGCTTTCCCGCTAACGATGGCAGGATCTATTATATTACTAATTAATAATACCTTGCTTAATCCAGATGGCTTTATCGCAGACCTGCTAAATTTACAAGCTATTTTCCCTAATTTAGCAGATTCTCAGCAATTATTAGTAAGTGTAGTAGATGGAACGAATAATATTTTTGCTATTATTATTGCATATCTGGTAGCAAGTAACTTAATGAAAATTTTAGGTGGGGATTCCACATTTGCAGGAATAACATCAATCGCCGTTTTTTTCATTATGTATCCGCCTACAATTAATACTGAAGAATATGGAACTGTAATGCAAACGAACTTTTTAGGAGCTGAAGGGCTTTTTGTTGCTATGATAATAGGGTTGATTTCAACTGAACTATTATTTCGTTTAACTCAAATTGAAAGATTAGAAATTAAAATGCCAGAACAAGTTCCACCGAACGTTGCAAGATCTTTTAGCGGAATGATACCTATTGGTATTGTTTTAGTAGTATTTGCCCTATTAAACTTTACTTTAAGCTTATTCTCTGATGCTGGACTTAATGGTTTAGTTTTTGACATTATTCAAGCTCCGTTGTCTGGAATGGTTGGTAACGTATTTGCGGTTATTGTTTTCGCGATGCTCTCGAATCTACTATGGTTCTTAGGAATTCATGGACCAAACACTTTAGGTGGTGTACGAGATCCAATATTTGCACCACTAGGAAATGCAAATACTGCGTTTATAGCTGAAAATGGAACAACTGTAGGAATTCCTTACCCTTTCAACTGGGGAGCATTAAACGATGGGTTTGCTAACTATGGTGGTAGTGGAATGACTTTAGGTTTAATTATAGCAATTTTCTTATTCTCAAAACGTGAAGAGTATAAATCATTAGGCAAATTATCAATACTACCAGGTTTATTTAATATAAATGAGCCAATTATTTTTGGACTACCTATTGTATTAAATCCACTCATGATTGTACCATTTGTATTAACACCTGTCGTTAACATTGTAATTGGATACTTTGCTATCAGTACAGGATTTATGGATCCAATAGGATATGGAGTACCTTGGACAACTCCTGGACCATTGATCCCTTACATTGGATCTGGTGGAGATATTATGGGGTTAGTTGTTGGTCTCTTCTGTTTAGTTGTATCTGTTGCAATGTATTCACCATTTGTTATTATGGCAAATGCTGAAGCCAAGGAAAGAGACGACGAAGCCATTGCAGAAACAGATCCAGCGGTTAATTAATATTCCTATTAAAATTTATTTAAACTAATGAGAAACTACCTAATTTATTTCTTTATATACTATAATTAGGTAGTTTTAATTTTATAGAGTTTGATAAGTAGGTGGCGAATTTGATATCATGCTGATCCATAGTTTTAGTGAAGTTAAGATTTGAAATGACTGAAAGAGAGTAAATTTGCTGATTTAACCTTTCAATAATAACAGTAATCAGCTACCAAATTCAATTTGACTTGTACATCATAATCTATATATTATGCAAAAGAATAATTACTAATAAAACTTTGATAAAAGAACAGATATTCCAAGTAATATTCGAGTGAATTTTAGTATTTTCTTAAGGAGACGTAATTGCAAATAGAATAGAAAACGAGATACTATAAGTGGACACAGGATTGATTTAAATATAATATTATTGACCATAAAATGAAGCCAAATAAATTATTCAATGATTCTAAATAATTTTAATATTACTGATTCTTTTTATAATATTTTTAAGAAAAAAACGATAGCAAAAAAAACTGTTAGTTAATTTTGAAGGAATATATACTATACAACATGTTTTCTAAAAACCCTGAAATTTTTACTCGTTGGATTACGAAACAAATCTCACAACAAATTTTTAGTTTAATTCGGTGGTAAAACAGACAATGTTTCATTAATCAAATACAATATCTTTTAAAAGATATTTACTAAAAAAGTAACAGTAATACTAGTGTACATGTATATTACTAAATAATTCTACAGGAATTGAATTCAGTACATTACTATTAACGTTGCTTTTTCATTCTTAAAGAAACAAATACGAACAAAAATAAACAGCTACATAATAAATTGATATAAGTTTATCAATTTATTATTCTTTATTTTACGTACTATATAAACAAGATAAGAGGTTTAGAGTTTTTAATTTCATTTAAGTAATAATTTTTTTAATTTTACTTTATAATCTGGACAAAATTTATTTGATATAAACTATGATAACAAGTAAGAAAAAATGTAAATGAAAGTAGGTGAACTAATGACAAAGATTACAATTAAAGATGTAGCAAAAGAAGCAGGAGTATCTATTTCAACTGTTTCTAATGCTTTAAATGGAGTAAATGTTTTAGCACCTGAAACGAAGAAACATATATTAGAAGTGGCAGAAAAGCTAGATTATATTCCGGATTTAAGGGGGAAAAATTTAAAAGCCAAAAAAACTAAAATGATTGGTTTCTTCACTACAAGTGTAGGAGGAGCATATTTCCATAATTTAGTAGAGGCCATGTCAAATGAGTGTGATAGAAATGGGTACGGTTTAAATATATTTTTTTCTAAAGATAAACAAATAATATTAAAAAACATATTTGGAGGAGCCATTGATGGGGCTATTATATTTTCCCATGAATATATAAAAGAAAAAGAAATGGAACTAATAAATCAACATAATATTAAAACCGTTTTTTTTGACCGAGAAATATATAATAAGAATATGGGAAGCGTCTTGTTTGATTCTTATAATTCAGGATATGAGGCTACTTCTTATTTATTAAATTTAGGTCATAAAAAAATTGTATATATTTCAGGAAGAGGATCCACCTATGATAGTGAAGAACGAAAAAAAGGTTATATAACTGCATTAAAAGAATTCGGAATAGAACCAAATCCTGATTATATTATTCGAGGTTTTTACGAAAAAGAAGCCGGTTACAACGCAGTGAGGTCATTTATTAATCAACATCCTCGAGAGATTCCTGATGCATTTTTAGCAGGAAATGATTTAAGTGCTATTGGTGCTATAGAAGCTTTGGAGTCTGAAGGATTGCGAGTACCAAAAGATGTCAGCGTGATGGGTTTTGATGATATAGAGATTGCTCAGTATTATAATCCCCAATTGACAACTGTTCGTAATCAAATTTCAAGACAAGGAATTTTAGCGGTTCAACATGCTATAAAACTAATTAATGGCGAATCTGAGGGTAAAATATATAAGTTACCAGGAAAGATCATTGGAAGAGACTCAACAGGAGTGCGTACAGGAATTAGAAAATAATTATATGAATAAAGGAGATATTTATGTATACTGTTTCGATTGATGTAGGAGGAACTGATATAAAATATGCTCTATTTTCTGAAGATGCAGAAATTATAGAACAATCTAAAGTTCCTACACCATATAGCAAAGAGAAATTTAAAGAGTTAATTGTTAGTATTGTGCGTTCTTTTGAAGAAAATTATTCGCTAGAGGGCTTAGGATTAAGTTTACCAGGTTATATAAATTCTGAGACGGGCTTTGCTGAAAGAGGAGGCGCACTGACTTTTTTAGATTATACAAATATCGTCGATTTGCTTCAAGAAGAACTTTCATTGCCAATCTTTATTGAAAATGATGCGAATTGTGCGGCTTTAGCGGAGAGTGGATTTGGTCATGCAGTAGGGGTGTCTGACTTTCTATTATTGACTGTAGGAACCGGGATCGGAGGCGCCTTGTATTTAGATAATAAGCTATATACAGGTGGTCAATTTAAAGCAGGAGAATTAGGTAAAATGCGGATTAATTACAGTACGCATCCGAATAGTACCTTGCATGAATTTGCGGCAATGCCTCCACTTATTCGTAATTTTAAAGCTTTAAATCTTCCGAATACTCCAGAAATGGTGACGGGTGAATATATATTTGAGCAGGCAGAGCACAACGAAGAAGTCGAACAATTAATTATTGATTGGGTAGATACTTTATGTATAGGAATCTTTAATATGGCGGTCACGCTAAATCCACAAAAAATACTAATTGGTGGCGGCGTCAGCGCTAATCCTAAATACTTACCTTTAATAAATGAACGAATGAAAAAAGTTTTTGAATGGGACGATTTTGAAGTACCGATTGTGGCTTGTAAATTTTATAATGCAGCTGGAATTGTAGGAGCCTACAACTTAGTAAGAGAAGGTTTGCGACATTAATTTTAATGTGTTGTAGGAAGTTTTTGACAAAAAAGGAGATTAAAATATGACAGGATTTAAAGAAGATTTTCTATGGGGTGGAGCCGTCGCGGCCCATCAAATTGAAGGGGGATGGAATGAAGGTGGCAAAGGGGTATCGATTGCTGATGTCATGACGGCGGGAGCGAATGGCGTGGCTCGTGAAATTACAGATGGCGTCATTCCAGGAAAAAATTATCCCAATCATGAAGCCATTGACTTTTACCATCGTTATAAAGAAGATATTGCCTTATTTGCGGAGATGGGCTTTAAAGCTTTTCGAACATCGATTGCATGGAGTCGTATTTTTCCAAATGGCGACGATGCGGAACCGAATGAAGCAGGCTTACAATTTTATGATGATTTATTTGATGAGTTATTAAAACACGACATTGAACCCGTAGTCACTTTGTCGCATTTTGAAATTCCGTATCATTTATATAAAGAATATGGCGGGTTCCGTAATCGAAAATTGATTGATTTCTTTGTGAAATATTCAAAAGTAGTGATGGAGCGCTACAAAGATAAAGTTAAATATTGGATGACCTTTAACGAAATCAATAATCAAGCGGATGGCTATCATGACTTACATGCCTTCACAAATTCAGCGATCATTTTTGAAGAAGCAGATAATAAGGCAGAAGTGATCTATCAAGCCTCAATAAATGAATTAATCGCAAGCGCAAAAGTTGTGAAGCTAGGGCATGAAATCAATCCAGATTTTGAAATTGGCTGTATGATGGCGTATGTTCCCGTCTATCCTTTTTCATCCAATCCCGATGATGTGATGGCTTCTGTAAAAGCAATGAATCGTCGTTTCTTCTATAATGATGTGCATGCGAAAGGTGAGATTCCTGGCTACGTGTTAAAGGAATGGGAACGAGAAGGTTTTGATATTGAATATACAGAAGAAGATCTCCAAGCGCTTCGAGAAGGAACGGTTGACTATATTGGATTAAGTTATTATATGTCCAATACAGTCACTGAAATCCAAGAAGTGAATACGTATTCGGATCATGCCGTTGATAAATTGAACTTTACACAAAATCCTTATATTCAAGCGAGCGATTGGGGCTGGCCAATTGATCCAGTGGGCTTGCGGTATATTTTAAATGTACTCACTCAACGTTATGATCTACCTTTATTCATTGTGGAAAATGGCTTTGGAGCTTATGATACAATAGAAGAAGATGGTACGATTCAAGATGATTACCGTATCGATTACTTAAGAGAACATATTATTGAAATGAAAAAAGCGGTAGAAGAAGATGGTGTAGATTTAATAGGCTACACACCATGGGGCTGTATTGATATTGTCAGCTTTGGAACCGGTGAAATGGAAAAACGATACGGCTTCATTCATGTCGATAAAGACAACAAAGGCGAAGGCACTCTCGAACGTAGAAAAAAAGCTTCCTTTGATTGGTATAAGAAAGTAATCGAAACCAATGGAGAAGTTCTATAATAGTATCTAAAAGGATTCTCTAAATAAAATAAAATTCAAAACACAGCGAACTTCTACTGAAAGAGTCGCTGTGTTTTATATTGCCTTTAATTTCTATGCTTCAATATCACGATTGGTATAACCAACTAATCCTATAATAGTTAATATAAAACCAATGGAAGTAAGGACTAACATCGTTTTCCATTCAATTGCTTCATGAGGATATTCGGAAATATGATGAAAAGCTGACAAGTTATTTGCCCATTTTGGAAACTCTAAAAGGTTTCCAATGTATAATACAACAAATACATAAGTAACATATAACCATATGGTATGAGTTAATTTAGGAACTATTCCAATGAGTAAAGTGATTAGTCCAATAAAAACAAAGATAGCGGGTAAATATACAAAACTCATTTCAACATAGCTTTGTAAAGAAATGGTTTCTTCTAAAACATTTTTAGAGGTCATATAAATACCACCAGCAATCGCAAATTGCATGAGCAAACTCGTTAAAACTGAAAAAATACAGTAAGTGAGGAAGACTTTACTTCTAGATACAGCTCGTGTATAAAAATGCTCTGTTCGATTGGCATCTTCTTCAGATTTCAGACTAATCATGATAGAAAGTACTGGAAAGACTGAAAATATAGACATAATTGCGAACAAATAAGTGATGAATTGTTCCATCATCCCATCTCCCGCACTACCTGCAAGAAATTGTTGCAAGATACCTATATCTGAAAAATAAGCTTCTAATTCACCTAAAATCGCACCAAATGCTGCGCTCAATGCAAAGAGTAAAATAAACCAACTAATAATTTTTGTCTTTTGTAAGTGCCATATAAAACCAGGCGTTGTTTTTAAAAATGTTGAAGCGTGACTCTTTCCGCTTCGAGAAGGCAAAATACCTGCAAACATATCACGTTTAGTTCGAAGATAAAATGCGAGACTTGTTAAAATGATAACTCCTA
>Ga0209487_1003468_pt1 | contig 12383 bp, 8 predicted proteins | sample Poulit2012_FD_187524 | JGI IMG/M metagenome (GOLD analysis project Ga0209487, IMG submission 187524) | Agricultural soil microbial communities from Georgia to study Nitrogen management - Poultry litter 2012 (SPAdes) (version 2) | ecosystem: Environmental > Terrestrial > Soil > Agricultural land... | reverse complement strand
CGAGCACCTGCGCTCGGCTGCGGCCGTTCGCTGCACCGCCGGCGACGGTCGCCTCGGCGGCCCTCCGCAGGCTCTCGAAGGCGGCGACGGCCTGCGGCAGCGGCAGGATCGCCGAGATCCGGCCCATTCCGTCCTCGAGCGGGGTCAGGCTCACGCGCCGATTCGACGCTGCTTTCGCAGCCCGCTTCGCGGCCGCCTCGGCGTCCATCTCGGCGCTGAGCGCGCGTGCCTCGGTGCGCAGGCTGCGCAGCCCGGCCGGTCCCAGGCTGCGCTTCATCCTGGAGTCGACCCGGCGGCGGTCGGCGGCGCCGAGCACGGCGGTCTCTTCGACCATGATCCGAGCCTTGTCCTCGGAGATCGAGCCCGTCGCCAGCGCCTTGAAGGTGTTGGGCAGGCCGGTCACGACCGTGCGGGCCGTGCTCAGGAACTTCCGTCCCGAACCGGGAGAGACCCGCTTGGCCAGTCCGACCTCGTCGCCGGCGCGGACGCCGCAGTCACGGGCGGGCACCCGGTTGAGGCGATCGCGTTCGACGCGCAGCCGCTCGAAGGCCACGGCCTCACGCGCCTGTGCGGAGGCGATGGTGGCCTTGAGCTCTTCGAGCGCGGTGATCCGCGCCAGCGTCTCCGCCTCCGTCCCACCGACTTCGAGGCTGCGCAGGAGCTCGCCGAACCCGCCGATCTCGGTCAGCGGATCGGGGCCCTGCGATGGGTGCCCGGCGGTGTCGACGTCCATGGGAAGACGGTACCGCTCGGCACTGACACGGCCGGGCACGAGCATGATCCGGGCTGGTCAGTCCTGTTCTTCAGCCGACTCCCCGCTGGATCCGGTTGAGGATCATATCCATGGCCACGAGGTTGTGCCCGCCCTCGGGAATGATGACATCGGCGTTGCGTTTGGAGGGTTCGACGTAGAGTTCGTGCATCGGCTTGACCGTGTCCAGGTACTGGTCCTCGACCGACTGCAGGGTCCGCCCGCGGTCGACGACATCGCGTTTGATCCGTCGCAGCAGGCGCACATCGGCGTCGGTGTCGACGAAGAGCTTGATGTCGAGCAGTCCGCAGATCCGCGGCTCGGCGAAGATGAGGATGCCCTCGACGATGACCACCCGGGAGGGTTCGACCAGGGTCGTTGCGTCGCTGCGGTTGTGGATCGAGAAGTCGTAGACGGGGCTTTCGACCGGTCGGCCGGTCCGCAGCGCGGTGAGGTGGTCGACGAAGAGATCGTTGTCGAAGGCGTCGAGGTCGTCGTAGTTGACCTGCTCGCGCTCCTCGTAGCTCAGCTCGTCGCGCCGCCTGTAGTAGTTGTCGTGGTAGAGCACGGAGGGCGGTCCCTCGCACTTGTCCAGCAGCGCCTTCGTCAGCGTCGTCTTTCCGCTGCCGGTGCCACCGGCCACGCCCACAACCAAAGTCTCCACGGCTCTGCACTCCTCCTCGGCTTCGATCCTGTCCAAATCTATACCAGTCGGCGCCCGGCCCGGATTCCCGTCGGGCCGCCGGTCTCGGTTAGACTCGGTCCGTGCGCCGTTCGCGCGCACAGAGTTTCCTTCGAGCAGAGTTCCGGGAGGTGGTTGTCAATGGATCCCGACAGTCGATTGTGCCCCCTCCCCCTCTTCCACTGACGCCTGCCTCAGCGCACGCGTCGACTCGACTCTGCTTGGAGTACGTCATGACCTCAGTCCTCGACGCCGCCACAGTCCGCTCGCTGACCGAAGACCGCGATCTCGCCTCCCTCGGGGCCGCCATCCGGGATCTCGGGCCGAATGCGACCACCGAACTCATCGCCGAGCTCTCGGCCACCGAAGCCGCGATCGTCTTCCGACTGCTGCCGAAGGACGAATCCGTCGAGGTCTTCGACGACCTCGACCGGGGCACCCGCTCGGACATCATCGATGCCCTCCACACGGAGGAGCTGAGCTCGATCTTCAGCGACCTCGACCCCGAGGATCAGGGCCGCCTCGTCGATGAGCTTCCGGCCAACGTCACCGCGAAGCTGCTGGATGCCGTCCCCGCCTCCGACCTCGGCGCGGTGATGGCCATCGCCGGCTACGGCCGGAATTCGATCGCCCGCCGGATGTCGCCGACGGCCGTGATCGCGTGGACAGACGACACCGTCGCCGAGGTGACCCAGCGTCTGCGCGACACCGAGGTCGACCTCGAGGACGTCCGCCTCATCCCCGTCCTCACCCTCGACCGTCGGATCGTCGGCACCCTCGACGCCCTCGAACTCCTCCGCTTCGCGCCCGGCACCGGCGTGGCCGGCCTGGCCGAACCGATCGAGGAGATCACCCACACCGATGACGATATGGAGACCGCCGCCCGGGCGGCCCTGCGCGAGGACGTCACGGTCCTGCCCATCGGGGACCGGGAGGGCCGCCTCGTCGGGATCCTGCCGATCAAGGACGCCGCGCGCATCATCGCCGAGGCCGACGAGGAGGACTACGCGCTGTCGGGCGGCACTCAGCCGCTCTACCGCCGGTACCTTCCGACCTCGATCCTCACGATCGCCCGCACCCGCATCGTGTGGCTGCTCGTGCTCGCGATCTCGGCGGTGCTCACCGTCCATGTGCTCGAGATCTTCGAATCGACGCTGGCCGAGGTCGTCGCGCTCGCGCTGTTCATCCCGCTGCTGACCGGCATCGGCGGCAATACGGGCTCGCAGGCCGCGACGACGGTGACCCGCGCATTGGCGATGGACGAGATCGGCCTGCGCGACTTCCTCCGCGTCGCCGGCAAGGAGCTGACGACGGGGCTGCTGCTCGGGGTGCTGCTGGCGGTGCCGGCGTTCGCGATCGCCTCGCCGCTCTACGGCATCGAGATCGGGGCGGTCATCGCGCTCACGCTCACCGTCAACTGCCCGATCGCGGCCGTGGTCGGCGGCTCGATCCCGATCCTCGCGAAGGCCAGCAGGGTCGATCCGGCGGTCGTGTCGACGCCGTTCATCTCGACCTTCTGCGATGCCAGCGGACTGCTCGTGTACTTCACCATCGCCATCGCCCTCCTCGGGCTCTGAGACAGGAGTGCACCCAGCCGGGCCCAGCAGCCGGACTCAGCCGAGGCTGCGGGTCAGCTGGGTCCACAGCTCCTGGTCGAAGCGGCGCCGACCGAGCAGCCCGGCCATGTGCCGCACCGCGTTGTCGACCTTGCCCCGCCAGACCTCGATCGCGGTCCTCGCATCCGCACGGGCCAGCGACCGGAACATCGCCCGGTCGTCGCTGACGATGCGGTCGCTGGCCGGGGAGTAGTCGAGCTGGAGCACGGAGATGAACAGCCGCAGCCGCAGGGTCAGGGATTCGAAGGCGCGTGCCGACTCACGCAGCCCCGAGGCGCGGGCGAGCTCCTGCTGGAAGTGCAGGTCGGCGTCCTCGACGTCGATGCCGCTGCGCGTCGGTGCCGCGGCCTCGACCTGCCGCAGCGCCAGCTGCACGGGAACCAGGTAGCGCTGGGGGCGCAGGGACAGCGATCTCAGCACGACTTCCCCGATGGCCATGCGCGCGGCGTAGAGGTCGAGCACGTCGACGGTTGTGATCAGCGGGATGCGGGCACCGCCGCGGGAACCGTCGAGCAGCTTGTCGTCGACCATCCGGCGCAGCGCCGCATCCACCGAGGCCCGCGGCACCCGCATGCGCCGCGACAGCAGACGCGGATTGATCCGATCGCCGGGGTCGTAGCCGGAGTCGATGATCTCCTCGCGCAGGGCGATCGCCAGATGCTCGGTGATCGACCTGGTCTCCTTCGGCAACCACGAAGAGATCTCCATTGAGTCAGAAGTAATAGAACTTCTCACCGGCTCGAGCTGGACGGACTCGCGCCACATCACCCCTTCGAGACCGTTCCTGACACGGGCGGCGAGCTGGTCGAGCAGAGAGCCGGGAATGTCCTGACACCCGGCGAGCACGTGCTTGAGCGCGACCACGAATTCCTCGAAGTCCCGATGCACGCTCACTCCGGGCCCGACATCGGGCCCGGCATCGGGCATTTCGCCCAGAGGGTCGAAGACGAGGAAGTCGTCGCCGATCTCGCCGGAGACCAGCGCCAGCAGATCAGCGGTGCGGACCTGTCGGTGCTCGCTGCCGAACCGCTGGGGCCAGCGCTGGACACCGGCCGAACGCAGCGCCGCCGTGATCCCGGCGATGCGTCTTCGGATCCGCCGAGGCCCAACGGCCGGTCCGCCGACGCCTTCGCCGGCGGAAGCATCGGCGCGGACGCCGAAGACGAGGAGGGGGAAGCCGGCCGCCGCGAGGACGAGCTCACGGCCTCCGGTCACCTCGGCGGCGGGCACGGTCAGGGACCGGAAGGAGCGTGAGACGATGCTCTGACTCAGCCCGGTCGCCTCCGACAGCGCCCGACTCGAGTAGTCCCGTCCCGAGATCCTCGCTCCGGCGGTTGCGACCAGCGCCTCGATGACCCGATCGGCGGTGCCCTGGATCGGCGGACGACCGCTGCGCGGACGGTCCTCGAGGTCGGTCCGGCTCGCCCAGCGACGCAGGGTCGACGGTGAGGCGCCCGTGCGTTCGGCCACCTCGGCGAGGGTGGAGGTCCGCAGCTGCGCCACGGCGGCACGACGGGTTTCAGGTGAATACATCCCGCTATTCTAATACTTTTGACTCAAACGGACGGGTGGGCCGCTTCGACCTCTTCACCCTCGGTCACCCGCGGCGCATACTGAGTGCAACACTCAAGCTCCACGGTCAGCGCCGATGCGTGAGAGCACCTACGACAGACAGGGGAGCCAGTTGCTGCACACCGATACCGATCTCGAACAGCTGACCGACCGGTCGATCGACACCGTCCGCAGGTGGCTGCGGGTCGCGACGTCGAAGACCGCGGCGAAGAACCCGGCCGCCGAACGGCTCTCGGCGGTCCTGTCGGACGACAACGGTCTGGACTTCACCGTCGGATTCGTCGACCGCGTGGTCCGCACCGATGATGTGCACGCGGCCGCCGATGCCCTGACCGAGGTCGGCAGGCTCGCTCCCGAGACGATGTCCGCTCTCGACCGCGCGCAGATCAAGGCCGGTGCCGCGCTGGCCAAGATCGCCCCTCAGGTCGTCGTGCCCGCCGCCCGAACCCGCCTGCGCCAGATGGTCGGGCACATGGTCGTCGACGCCCGCGACAAGCAGTTCGGCAAGGCCGTGGCCGCACTGACCGGCGACGGTCACCGGCTGAACATCAATCTCCTCGGCGAGGCCGTGCTCGGTGACGGCGAGGCCGATCACCACCTCGAGGAGACCCATCGCCTGCTCGCCCGCGATGATGTCGACTACGTCTCGGTCAAGGTCTCCTCGATCGCCTCGCAGATCTCGATGTGGGCCTTCGACGAGACCGTCGACTACGTCGTCGACCGCCTCCGCCCGCTCTACCAACAGGCGGCGAAGGCCCCGACGGGCGCGAAGTTCGTCAACCTCGACATGGAGGAATACCAGGACCTCGAGCTCACGATCGCCGTGTTCACCCGCCTCCTGTCCGAACCGGAATTCAAGGACCTCGAGGCCGGCATCGTCATCCAGGCCTACCAGCCCGATGCCCTCGGAGCGGTGCAGCGGCTGAGCGAGTTCTCCGCCGACCGCGTCGAGAACGGCGGCGTCGGGGTCAAGGTCCGCCTCGTCAAGGGCGCGAACCTGGCGATGGAGACCGTCCACGCCGAGATCGCCGGTTGGCCGACCACGACGTGCGATTCGAAGCAGTCCACCGACGCGAACTACAAGCGGGTCCTGCATTGGCTGTTCACCCCGGAGCGGATGAAGGGCCTGCGCATCGGCGTAGCCGGCCACAACCTCTTCGACATCGCCTTCGCCCACCACCTGTCGGCCGACCGCGGGGTCACCGACCGCGTCGAGTTCGAGATGCTGCAGGGCATGGCCAGTGAGCAGGCGGCGGCCGTGACCGAGGACGTCGGCGACCTCCTCCTCTACGTCCCGGCCGTGCATCCGAAGGAGTTCGACGTCGCGATCTCCTACCTCGTCCGCCGCCTCGAGGAGAACTCGGCTTCTGAGAACTTCATGTCCGGGATCTTCGACCTCGCCAACGGCAACGAGGTGTTCAAGCGCGAGGCCGACCGCTTCACCGCCTCGGTCAAGCAGCTCGAGGACATCCTAGGCAGCGATGGCGAGACCGCGCCGGCGCCGAACCGTCACCAGAACCGGGCCGCCGAGGCGGATGCGCAGACCGCGGCCGAACGCTCCGAGGTGCCCGCGGTCTTCCGCAACGAGCCCGACACCGACCCGTCGCTGCCGGCCAACCAGGCCTGGGTGCGCAGGATCATCGCCGAGGCGACCGCCCCCGGCTACCTCGACGACCGTCCGAACGCTCCCGCAGTCGAGACGACCGCGGACCTCGACGAGATGATCGCGAGGGGCCGCGTCGCGGCAGCGGGCTGGCGTGAGCTCGGGGCCGCGGGCCGGGCGGAGATCCTCCACCGGGCCGCGGACATCTTCGCCGCCCGTCGCGGTGAGTTCCTCGCCGTCGCAGCCGCCGAGGTGGGCAAGATGCCGGCTCAGTCGGACCCCGAGGTCTCCGAGGCCATCGACTTCATCCGCTACTACGCGCTGAACTCCCTCGAGCTCGACAGCCTCGAAGGGGCGACCTTCACCCCCGACGAGATGGTCGTGATCACCCCGCCCTGGAACTTCCCCGTGGCGATTCCCACCGGCGGCACGGTGGCCGCACTGGCCGCCGGTGCGTCCGTCATCCACAAGCCGTCCAAGCCGACACCCCACTGCTCGGCGCTCATCGTCGACTGCCTGTGGCAGGCCGGGGTCCCCCGCGATGTGCTGCAGCTGTGCGCCCCGATCGAACGGGAGCTCGGCCAGCATCTGGTCTCCCATCCCGATGTCGACCGGGTCATCCTCACCGGCGCCTCGGAGACCGCGGCCCTGTTCAAGTCCTTCCGGCCCGAACTCCACGTCAACGCGGAGACATCGGGCAAGAACGCGCTGGTCATCACGCCCGCCGCGGACCGCGATCTGGCGATGGCCGACCTCGTGCACTCGGCATTCGGCCATGCCGGGCAGAAGTGCTCGGCCGCCTCGCTGGGCATCATGGTCGGGTCGACGTATGACTCGCAGCGCTACCGCAGCCAGCTCATCGACGCCGCCTCGTCGATGGTCGTCGACTGGCCGGCCAACCTCTCGGCGACGATGGGACCGCTGACCGAGGACCCCTCGGACAAGCTGCGCCGCGCGCTGACCAGCCTCGAACCCGGAGAGTCCTGGCTGCTCGAACCCAAGCAGCTCGACGACACCGGTCGTCTGTGGAGCCCGGGCATCAAGGACGGGGTCAAGCCGGGATCGTTCTTCCACCTCACCGAGGTCTTCGGGCCGGTGCTCGGCCTCATGCACGCGAAAGACCTCGACGAAGCCATCGAGTTCCAGAATGCGGTCGACTTCGGCCTCACCGGCGGCATCCACTCCCTCGACCCGGCGGAGGTCGCCACGTGGCTCGACCGCGTCGAGGTCGGCAACGCCTATGTCAACCGCGGCATCACCGGGGCGATCGTGCGCCGGCAGTCCTTCGGCGGCTGGAAGCAGTCCTCGGTGGGTCTGGGGTCGAAGGCCGGCGGACCGAACTACCTCATGCTCTTCGGCCACTTCGCCGACGACCCGGCCTCCCTGCCGGGCGCCCAGGGGTCCGCACAGAGCCTCGAGGCGGCCAAGGCCGATGACCGGCGCTGGCACGAGGCCGAGTTCGGCGCGGCGAAGGATCCCTCGGGGCTGAGCGCCGAGGCGAACATCTTCCGGTACCGCCCGCGCCCGGTCACCCTGCGGGTCACGGCCGAGGCGAGCCTGTTCGACCTCGAGAGGTCCCTGCATGCGGCACGGACCGTGGGTTCGACGGTGCAGCTGTCCGTCGCCGACGATGTGTCCGCCGAGGTCAGGATCGCCGTCACGAATGCCGGTGTGGCCGCGCGGACGGAGACGGCGGCCGAATTCGCCGAGATGGTCGGTCAGGGGCGCTACGATGACACCGTGGGCGCGCGCATCCGCATCCTCGGCCATGTCGAGGACGAGCTGCTGGCAGCGGCCGCTCCTCGTCCGGAGGTCGCCCTCATCGATGAACCGGTCACGTCCTCGGGCCGGGTGGAGCTGCGGTACTTCGTCCAGGAGCAGGCGGTGTCGATGACGCTGCACCGCTTCGGCAACCCCAGCCGCGACTTCCACGAGCTGGCGGCCGAGCTCAAGGCCTGAGCGCCCGCACAGCTGACTGACGGCGGTTCTGGAGCCTCGCATGAGGCCGCAGGGCCGCCGTCAACTGGTTCGCGGGCTCAGAACCAGTTGTGCTCGTCCGCGGTCAGCCAACTGATCGGATTGACATTGCGGCCGTTGGACATCGCCACGGAGATGACGTTGGCCAGATAGCGGTCTTCGGAGAACTCCAGGGGCCGCCCGCCCCGATCACGGCTGCGACGCAGGTGCCGCAGCAGCGGTCGGCCGCGGGAGACGCCGAGCAGCGAGGCGTCCTGCTGATTGCACACGGTCGCGGAGAACACGTGATCCGCGCCGGCGAAGACGATGCCGTGCTCATCGGCCAGGTGGCGGCTGACCGAGGCGGTGTCGGCCGGGATCCGCTCCACGATCTCGCCGAGGCTCTCCGGATAGCTCGTGCGCTCGACCATGACCTTCTCCCCGTCGAGCAGGCGCACACGCAGCACCTGCAGCACCCGATCGCGGTGGTCGACCCTGAGGGCCGCGGCGTTCTCCGCGCCGGCGATTCTCCAGGTCTGCTCGATCACCTGTCCGCCCGGGGTCCGACCGTGAGCGGACGCCCACTGGGCGAAGCTGCGGAACTCCTCGGCCACGGCCGCCGGACGCGGTTTGCGCAGCACGACCTTGCGCGCGCCTCGCCGGCCGCCCACGGTGCCCTCGCTGACGAGCAGCCGCAGCGCCTCGCGCACGGTTCCCGGCGCCACATGGTAGTCGGCGGCGAGCGCGGCTTCGGATTCGAGCAGCTGGCCGACCTGCCGGCGACCGGTCCGGATCGACTCCCTGATCTGCTCGGCGATCTGCTCATAGCGAGCTCCGGACGCCGATGCCCCCGTGCCGGTCACAGGATCCGTCCTCTCACCGCTGCTCCCCTTCCACACATGCTGCACGATTCGCATTGCCTGCCACTCTGCCTCCCCTACGCTACCTCACCGCCGGCCCGCCCCCGGACGGGTGTCGCAGTTTCCCACTTCACTGGTGAACTTTTTATAAATTTCTCAACCTCACTAGTTATCTGACTTGGCAAAGGGCGGAGGCTTCCCTATTGTTGTTGTGGCTCGAAACACCCCGACAGACAGCAGAGAGCGCAAGCGCCGACGGGGTCGAACAGGCGTGAGCGCAAACGTCCGAAAGGCGAGTACGACTATGAAGAAGCAAGCCCGGCTGCTCACGGCGGCCATCACTCTGGGCGCTCTGACCGCGCTGAGCGGCTGCGGCGGAAGCGGCGGCGAATCCGAGGAATCGGCGAACTGGCGGTCCGCGACCTCCGTCGAGGACGGCGGCGGCATGGACGCCCTCGTCGAGGCGGCTCAGGCAGAGGGCTCTCTCAATGTCATGGGCCTCTTCCCCGACTGGGCCAACTACGGAGGGCTGCTCGACGCGTTCTCCGACAAGTACGACATCGAGATCAACAACGACACCTCCACCGGCGCCAGCCAGGACCTCATCAACGCGGTGAAGAACCGGCAGGGGCAGGAGACCTCGCTCGACTACCTCGACACCGGCGAGTCCTTCGCCGTCGACGCCGACGAGGAGGGCCTTCTGGCCGAGTACCATCCGGCGACCGCCGACGATCTGCCGGACAATATGAAGTCGAAGGACGGCACCTGGTACAACCACCTCGGCGGGACGATGGCCATCGGCTGCGACACCGAAGCCGTGAAGAAGTGCCCGACGAGCTTCGAGGAGCTGCTCGGCTCCGAATACAAGGGCAAGGTCGCCATGCGCGGCAACCCGACGACCGGTGAGGCCGGCTTCATGGCGGTGTTCGCCGCGTCCCTGGCCAACGGCGGATCGCTTGATGACATCGAGCCCGGCATCGACTACTTCAAGCAGCTCTCGGACAAGGGCAACCTCGTGCCCACCGAAGCCGAAGCCGGCACCATCGAGACCGGAGAGACCCCGATCGTCGTCAACTGGGACTACCTGCTGCTGCAGTGGGCCGACGACCTCTCCGACAGCGGCATCGACCTGTCCGTCGACGTTCCCTCCGACGGCACCGTCGCCTCCTACTACGCGGCCTCGCTCAACGAGGACGCCCCGCACCCGGCGGTGGCCCGCCTGTGGCAGGAGTTCGTCTTCAGCGATGAAGGACAGAACCTGCTGCTCGACGGCTATGTCCTGCCCGGCCGCCTCGATGCGATGGTCAAGGCCGACACGGTCGATGAGGACTCCCTGTCGAAGCTCCTCGACGACTCGGTCGACCAAGAGGCCCCGCAGCCGACGCAGGAGCAGCGCGACGCCCAGGCGGAGGTGCTCGCCGACAAATGGGCCGAGGCGGTCGGATGAGATCGGCCCCACCCGCGGCCGAGGCGGTCGACGCCTCGGCCGGGCACCCGCCCGCACGCAGGCGCCGCCGCACCGTGTCTCCGGCCTGGGGCGCGCTGGCACCCCTGACCGTGGTCATCATCGCCTTCTTCGTCATCCCGATCTGCGGCATGGTCACGACCTCGGTGCTCGTCCCCGGCCCGGAGCGGGGCTCATCGGTGCTCAGTGCCGAGAACTTCGCCGCCCTCGGCTCCGGCTCACGGTCGATGGCCCTGCAGAACAGCCTCCTGCTGTCCTTCACCGCCGCCACCGTCGCCGCCGTGTTCGGCGGAGTCTGCGCCTGGGCGATCTCGACGGTGAAGTCGAAGATCATCGATTCCCTCACTGCCGTAATCTCCAGCGTTCTGGCCAATGACGGCGGCGTGCCGCTGGCGTTCTCCTTCATCGTCGCCGTCGGCAACACCGGGTACTTCACGGCCCTCGTCACCGCCGTCGATTCGACGTTCACGCTCTACAGCGTCAAGGGCCTCATCCTCATGTACCAGTACTTCCTCATCCCGACGATGATCCTGCTCACCCTGCCCAGCTTCGTCGCCCTCCGACAGCAGTGGCGGGAGGCGAACACGAGCCTCGGCGGCACCTCCCTGACCTTCTGGCGGCGGGTCGGCCTGCCTGTGATCACCCCCGCCCTGCTCGGCGCATGGCTGCTGATGTTCGGTTCGGCCTTCGGCACCCACGCCTCGGCGGCCGTGCTCATCGGCACCGGCGCCTTCCCCCTCATTCCGCTCGAGATCGCCGGTCAGCTGGCCGGATCGGCCGCGACCGGCGGAGAGGGTGTGGCCATGGCCCTGGGCGTGACGACCGGCGTGGTCGCCGTCATCGTGCTCATCGCCTTCAACGCACTGACGAAGAGGAGCGCGAAGTGGCTGAACACCTGAGATCGTCCAGCACGACGGTGAGGTTCCTCGCCTGGCTGCCCCTGGCGGCCCTGGCGATCTTCATCCTCACCCCGCTGCTGAGCTCCCTGACCTATTCGTTCTTCCGCTCCGACGGCAGCTTCACGACCTCGGGGCTGACGGGACTGGCCGATTCGGGCAAGATCATCGCTCCGCTCACGCGCAGCCTCATCGTCTCCGTCCTCGCCGTCGTCGTCCTGGTGCTCACCCTGGTCCCGGCCGTCGTCGCCGTCCACCTGTGGGCGCCGAGGCTGCGGTCCCTGCTGTCCGTCCTGTGCACCCTGCCGCTCGTCGTCCCGGCGATTGCGATCGTCGCCGGTCTGTCCGCCGTGCTGCGCAGCCTCGCCTCGCACGGCCGGGGCAGTCTGGGCATGGAGATCAACACCCTGCTCCAGAATCAGGATCTGCCGTTGGTGCTCGTGGGCACCTATGTGGTGCTCTGCCTGCCCTTCACGTTCCGGTCGATCGATGCGGGGCTGTCGACGCTGCCCCTGCGGACCCTCTACGAGTCCTCCTCGATCCTCGGCGCCGGCCTGTGGACGACGCTGTGGCGGGCGGTCATACCGAACATCCGCGGTCCGGTGATGTTCTCCGCGTTCTTCACCTTCGCCCTGTCGATCGCCGAATACACCGTGGCGGCGACGCTGTCGATCAACACCCTCCCGGTGTTCCTCAACACTCTGTCGAGCACGAACTTCCGCGGATCGATCACTCTGTCCGTGCTGCTCAACCTCACCACCTGGCTGCTGCTGGCCTCGGCGACGATCAGCGCCTCGCGCTTCGGACACCGGACGAGTCCCGATGAGCCCGCACCGGCACCATCCCGAAAGGAAGCCGCGATCTCATGAGCACTCCTGTGCGATCATCTGTCGACGATGCGACGTCGGTGCGCTTCGAGCGCGTCGACAAGTCCTATGGCACCACCTCGGTGCTGCGCGATTTCAGCATCGACATCGAAGCC
>Ga0209487_1003467_pt1 | contig 12384 bp, 11 predicted proteins | sample Poulit2012_FD_187524 | JGI IMG/M metagenome (GOLD analysis project Ga0209487, IMG submission 187524) | Agricultural soil microbial communities from Georgia to study Nitrogen management - Poultry litter 2012 (SPAdes) (version 2) | ecosystem: Environmental > Terrestrial > Soil > Agricultural land... | reverse complement strand
TTTAAGCGAGCGTTATTCGCTTCGGAAAAATACTTCGCTTTCCGCAGGCGCTGATGAGCCTCCTCGAGCTACGCTCTGCGGGGTCTCATCTAAGCTTTTCATCCTGCTGGAGTCTACGTATTTTTCCTACGCTGATTTTAAAAGTGTATATTAAAAGACATATACTTTAATACGTTCGCTTTTACATTAACTAAAATACTTATGTCCCAACCTCTTTTTCTCCTTTGTATTTTAACCCCTAATATTGTTACTGCCAAAATTTATATATAGAAGTTTTACGGCAATTAGTGTATAATTTCATTTGTGAAATATTGAGCTTTTAGGATTGTGAAAGCTTGTACTCTAACAGTAAATTGTTAATAAAAATTGAACAAACCATTTTTAAAAAATAAGTCATACAATGTACAAATCTCCGCCATCAAATCGTCAATAAACCTTGCCGTTTCTGTAACCTAAAGGTATTTATTTAAATAAATAAAGTTATATAATAGGAGTATATGAGGTTTTTAACACATCCATAGTATTAAATTAAATTATAACATTTGCTATTAATATATGGTATTTATGTGAATAACATCACTTATTAACAGGAGGTTAACCATCTTGGGCACATTAGAATTAGCTAGACTTCAATTCGCGTCCACAACAATTTTTCACTATTTTTTCGTCCCTATGTCGATTGGTTTAGCTCTCATTATTGCTATCATGCAGACGCTGTACGTAAAAAAAGGCGATGAAATTTACAAACGAATGACAAAGTTCTGGGGAACACTCTTTCTTATTAACTTTGCAGTCGGGGTTGTTACTGGGATCCTGCAAGAGTTTCAATTCGGTATGAACTGGTCCACTTATTCTCGTTTTGTTGGAGATGTCTTTGGTCCTTCATTAGCCATTGAAGGCTTGCTCGCGTTTTTCATGGAATCAACTTTTATTGGCATTTGGATTTTCGGTTGGGGTAGACTTCCTAAGCGAATACATCTAGCTTCAATTTGGCTTGTTTCAATTGGAACAATTTTATCTGCATTTTGGATTTTGTCAGCGAACGCTTTTATGCAACACCCTGTCGGTTATGAGTTAGCCGATGGTCGAGCACAAATGACGAGTATTAAAGAAATTCTAACGAACGGACATTTATGGGTACAATTTCCTCACACTTTATTTGCAGCATTTGCAACAGGAGCCTTTCTAATTGCCGGTGTGAGTGCTTGGAAGATTGCTAAGAAACACGACGTCACTATGTTTAAAAAGTCATTTAGAATTTCAATTATTGTAGCGACTATTTCTGCTATGTTTGTAATGGTCTTCGGTCACCAGCAAGCACAATATTTAGTCGAAAGCCAACCAATGAAATTAGCAGCGGCTGAATCATTATGGAATACAAGTGATGATCCAGCACCATTTACTGTACTTGCAGGAATAGATACCGACGCCAAGGAAAATAGTTTTGAAATTCAAATTCCATATCTTCTCAGCTTATTTTCTTACAGTAAATTTAGCGGTGAAGTTGAAGGTATGAACCAACTCCAAGCTGCTTATGAAGCCAAGTATGGACCTGGGGATTATATCCCACCAGTTAAAACTGTTTTTTGGAGCTTCCGTGCCATGGTAATGAGTGGTATGGCCATGCTGTTACTTGGTCTTTACGGTTGGTATGCTTCTAGGAAAGATCTACTTGAAAGAAAACCGTTTTTCACTAAAATTATGGTTTACGCTATATCACTACCATTTATCGCCAATACCGTTGGTTGGATTATGACAGAAATGGGCCGCCAACCTTGGGTAGTTTTTGGAGTAATGCAAACAGAAGATGCTGTTTCACCATCGGTTACGTTTAATGAAGTATTATTCTCTTTCATTTCCTTTACGTTAATGTACGCCATTTTAGCAGGCGTCACTGTCTATCTATTTGTGAAACATATTAAGAAGAAAGACCATCGTGAAAATACATCTGATGATCTAGATGATCCATTCGATGTGTCTGAAGAGGAGGCTACTCCAAATGTCACTTAATGAATTCTGGTATTTACTCATTGCAATTCTTTTCGTTGGTTTCTTCATATTAGAAGGTTTTGACTTTGGTGTTGGGACCGTCGCGCGATTCTTAGGTAAAGACGACGCGGAAAAAAGAACTTATATTGGAACGATTGGGCCGTTCTGGGATGCAAACGAGGTGTGGCTCATAACTGCAGGAGGCGCGATGTTTGCAGCCTTTCCGCATTGGTATGCGACTTTATTCAGTGGTTTTTACATTCCCTTCGTCTTTATGTTACTAGCGCTTATTTTACGAGGAGTTTCTTTTGAATTTAGAGAAAAAGTTAATACAGAGCGTTGGAAAAACATTTGGGATTGGACCCTATTTATTGGTAGTGCCCTTCCCCCTGTCCTTTGGGGAGTAGCGTTAACGAACTTTATGACCGGAATGCCAATTGACGGCGATAAGGAAATGGTTGGAGGATTCTTACAGTTTCTGCATCCTTTCGCGTTATTAGGTGGCGTGATGTTTCTATTGCTTTGTATTGTGCACGGCCTGCAATTTATCACTATCCGGACTGAAGGTGAATTACAAGAAAGAGCAAGGCGAGCAGGTAAAAAGTTTGCCCCATTCGCCTTGATCACTTTGCTCATCTTTGCAATAATCGGCTGGTTAACAACAGATATCTTCACGTATCATGGCACTTTCTGGATTATCCTCCCTATTGGTGCATGGGCAGCACTCCTAGTAGCAAGCATGCTCAATGTTAAAAAGTCAGATATCTGGGCTTTCACGTTGACGAGTGTTACGATAGGACTACTTATTACAAGTGTCTTTATCGGTATGTTCCCGCGTGTTATGATTAGTTCTCTCGGAGAAGCACATAACTTAACGATTTTAAATGCTGCATCCGGAAGCTATACACTGAAAGTCATGTCTTACTTCTCGCTCACGTTGTTACCATTTGTGTTAGGTTATCAAGGATGGAGTTACTACGTTTTCCGTCAGCGACTTAAAAAAGATGATGAGTTGGGATATTAATGAAACGAAAAAAAGGTCTACCTTCCTATCCGGGAAGTCGCAAGCTTTACGCTAGTCTAACCATATTAATAATCTTTGAAACCATTGGTATAATTGCCCAAGCTTATTTTTTAGCTCGGGCAATTACACTTTTATTTGATCGTGTATCTCTTAGTGATGTTGTTCCATATATAGCGTTATTTTTTCTCGCCTTTGTTCTGCGTTATGCTTTATCGCATCTTCAAGGGTATTTAACTGAAAACTATGCTCAAAAAACGAGTACAAATTTACGAAAGAAGCTAGTGAAAGCCTATTTCCGTCAAGGACAGCAATTTATTCAAACGGAAGGAACAGGACGCTTAGTTACACTTGCTATTGAAGGTATAGATCAATTAAAAAAATATCTTGAAATTATTTCAATCCGTATGATTCGAACGTTCATTGTACCGCTGATGATTGTACTTTATGTGTACACTCTTGATAAAATCTCAGCCGTCATCCTCGTCGTAACGGTACCGATTATTATCATTTTTATGATCTTATTAGGACTTGCAGCGCAAAAAATGGCCGATAAACAATATGCGACTTATCGTGTTTTATCAAACCACTTTCTTGATTCTTTAAAAGGACTGGAAACCCTTAAATATTTAGGACAAAGTGTTAAACATGTCTCTAAAATAAATAAAGTTAGCAAGCGATACAGAGAGGCTACAGTTAAAACATTGCGTGTGGCGTTCCTCTCTTCGTTTGCCCTTGATTTTTTTACCAGTCTTTCAATAGCTTTTGTAGCTGTTGGACTCGGTTTTCGCTTAATTGATGGGGCAATGGTTCTTTTTCCAGCTTTAACGATCTTGCTTTTAGCTCCTGAGTACTTTTCACCAATTAAAGAAGTTGGTAGTGATTTTCACGCTACACTAGACGGTCAAGTGGCAATGGGAGATATTGATAAAATTATTGCAGAAGACAAAAATAGTGACATGACAGATCAAGTCACTTCATTTGCGTGGACACCATCGAGTCAGATCACTTTAAAAAATATAAACGTCGGTCATAAAGACTCACTCATTTTAAAAAACATTAATTTTTCTTGGCAAGGAACGGGTATGATTGGCATTATTGGTGAAAGTGGGGCTGGAAAGTCAACGTTGATTAACTTATTAGCTTCATTTTTAAGTCCAACAAGTGGTGAATTTAAAATAGACGAAAAAGATGTTCATACGATGAAGGATGATTGGTTGAAAAATATTGCATATATTCCTCAACATCCGTACATTTTCCCTGCATCACTGGCTGACAATATTCGCTTTTATGCTCCAGAAGCAACTGACGAAAAAGTCAAACAGGTTATTCGTGAAATTGAACTTGAGGATTTCGTAAATGACTTACCAGAAGGCATGCATCAAAAGATTGGTGAAGGTGGCCTTACGTTAAGTGGTGGTCAAGAACAACGCATAGCGATGGCACGTATTTTACTAAGTAATAAACCAATAATCTTACTTGATGAACCAACGGCACATCTTGATATTGAAACAGAATACGACGTAAAGCAAGTCATGCGGCGCGTCTTTAAAAATCGTCTTGTTTTCCTTGCGACCCACCGTCTGCACTGGATGCATCATATGGATGATATCATCGTTTTAAATAATGGACGGATTGCTGAACAAGGAACACATAACCAATTAGTAAAACAAACTGGCACTTACTTTAACCTACAACAACGGCTTAAAGGAGGGATTTGAAATGAAGGATTGGATTTTACCATATTTAGAACACCATAAAGGACGAATTAGCCTTGGTATTTTCTTTGGTTTATTAGGCATTGGCTCAGGTGCCATGTTGCTATTCGTATCCGGTTATCTTATTTCAAAGTCCTCCCTCCGTCCCGAAAACATCATGCTTGTTTATGTGCCCATTGTCGCTGTAAGAGCGTTTAGTATTGGGCAAGCCGTTTTTGTTTATTTAGAAAAGCTCGTTAATCATGATATCGTGTTACGCATCCTTGAAAAGATGAGAACCCGATTATATAAAATGGTCGAACCACAAGCATTATTCTTAAGTAGCCGTTATCAAACTGGCGATTTACTCGGTGTTTTATCGGACGATATCGAACATTTACAAGACTTCTATTTACGGACTATTTTTCCAAGTATCTTCGGGGTGATTACTTATGCTGTTTTCGTAAGTGTTCTTGGAGTCTTTGATTGGATTTTTGCTTTATTGATGTTCCTAGTTTTAGGCACTATTGTCTTTCTTTTACCACTTTTATCATTGTTAACGACGAGAAGACAGCATACAGATGAAAAACAACAGACTAATAAATTATATAGTCAATTGACCGACGCTATTTTTGGCCAAGTTGATTGGCAAGCCAGTGGCAGAACTGATGAAATTCTAAAACGCTTGGAGGAAGAAGATCGTCTTCTTGTAAAAACAGAGAATAATCTGCGTAAGTGGAAACATGTCCGTAATGCCCTACTCCGCCTCATTATAGGCTTTGTTATTGTTCTAATGATCATTTGGGCAGATAAACAAACAGGCCAAGGAGCTTTTTCGCCGACAGTCATTGCTGCTTTTGTTCTGATGACTTTTTCCATTATGGAGGCTCTTTTACCAATATCAGATGCCGTTGAACATATTCCAACATACACGGACTCTTTAACGCGTATTCAGAATATAGAAGATGAACAAACGGAATCAGTTGAATCCGCAAATAATATTCCCCTGGATAACGCTTCCCCTACGGTAGCGCTCAAAAATCTCAGTTTTCACTATCCAGGTCAATCAAAAAAAGTAATTGATCAATTATCCTTAAACATATTACCTGGCAAAAAAATAGCTATTCTCGGGAAAAGTGGCATGGGGAAATCAACATTGTTAAAACTCATGGCTGGAGTGCTTCAACCTGATGAAGGCTATGTATTAGTTAACGGGCAGTCAATGACAAATGAATTATTATCAAAAATGGTATCAGTTTTAAATCAAAAACCTCACTTATTTGATACAACAATCAAAAACAATATACGTATGGGACGACCTCAAGCAACAGATGAGGAGATATTAGAAGTTATCGAGCGTGCTCAATTAACCAACTTAATCGCTTCTCTACCTCAAGGACTGGATACACCCATGCAAGAAATGGGTCAGCGATTTTCAGGAGGCGAACGACAAAGAATTGCATTCGCACGGGTGCTCCTTCAAAACACACCGATTATTTTATTTGATGAACCTACTATAGGACTCGACCCAATAACAGAGCAAGATGTGTTAAATACGATACTAACAGCAACAAAAGATAAAACAATCATCTGGGTAACCCACCATTTAGCAGGAATTGAAAAAATGGATCAAGTCATTTTTCTAGAAGATGGTAATATCGCCATGCAAGGACCCCACGAAGAACTATTACAAAACAACAGCCGTTACCAAAAATTATATCAAATGGACCGGGGGACATAGGGACAGGTACGTTGTCCCAGTTGGGAGAGACACAGTGCCTATACCTGTTTGTCCTCTTGTCGCTTACAGAAAGGATGAATACTTTAAATGAGATGTGGTGCTAAATGCTTTCATGTTCAAGTAGAAACTGATGGAAAAAGAAAAACTAAATCTGTGATTGCTCGAACCCCAGCCGAAGCAAGAAAATTATTTCGTATAAATTACGGCAAAGAACCGCAAATCATCTCCGTTCGGAAAAGAAGATCTGGGACATAGGGACAGGTTTGTTGTCCCTATTCTAGTGGGACAAAGTGTCTGTCCCCACGTCCCTACGGTTACTGAAGAAAGTCACTAATTAGTGACATATACTTATCTGTTTCTTCTATCCCTGGTGCATGGCCCGAATGTTCAAATTCCACAAATTTGGCTCTAGGGATTAAGTCTGCGATTTCCTTGCCTTCACTCGGTGGATTGAGCCCATCATGCTTTCCGCTAATGACTAGAGTTTCTGCTTTTACACTTTTTAGGTCTGGTCTGAAATCAAAGTCTGCAAGTGCGTCAGCCGCAATCACTTGTTGTTCGGATGTCAATCCCCCTGGAATACTTTGCAACCACTTACTGACTGCCTCCATATTATGAAAAATATGACCAGCCATCTCACCCATCTGTTCTTCAAAGCTTAAATGTCCGATTTCCTCTTGATGTTCAGCTAGCAACCCCTCAGTTTCATCCTTAGCATGTGTGTTGCCGGAAACTAAGATCATTTTTTTAACTCGATCAGGCACCTTAATAGCCACACCTTGAGCAATATAAGTACCCATTGACATGCCAATCAAGTTAGCTTGATCTATATCTAGTTTATCCATTAAAGCGATAGTGTCCTTTATATGATCATCAAGTGTGTAGGTTGACGGCTTGTCTGACTTCCCATGCCCTCTGGCGTCTATAGCGATTACTCGGAAATAGTCTTTAAAATACTTCATCTCTTGCTTAAGCATCAAATGATTACTAGTTAACCCATGGAGTAAAATTAATGCTTCACCTTCTCCTTTTTCTTCATAAAAGAGTGTTGTATTATTTACATTTACTTCAGGCATTCTACTTTCCTCCAATTTATTAAACTAAAGCCTCTCTTAGTATAACATGTCCCAACACTGCCCTTATAATAATCCGTTGTTCTGCTCTTACAACGGGACGCAGTGCCTGTCCCCCTGTCCCCGCTATTGACAAATGAACATTACTCCTTTTACATAGAGTTTAGGAAATGATAAATGGGCAGGTAAAGGGGTTTATTATGAAAATATACGTTGATGCAGATGCAAGTCCGGTAACAGATATTGTGATTAATGAAGCGAAGTCATACCATATTCCTGTTGTGCTTGTGAAAAGCTACAGTCACTTTTCACCAAAACAAGAAGATTTAGGTGTTCAAACTATTTATGTCGATACGGGCGCGGATTCGGCTGATTATCGAATCTTAAAAGAAGCTAAAGTTAAAGATATAATTATTACTCAAGATTATGGCTTGGCTTCTTTAGGTTTAGCAAAAAGGTGTATTGTGCTTCATCATAAAGGGTTTTCCTATACTGATAAAAATATAGATACACTACTGCAAACACGCCATTTAAGTGCTCAAGCTCGTAAAGCGGGCAAAAAAACAAAAGGACCTAAACCATTTACAGAAGAAGACCGCGAAAAGTTTAGAGAACTACTCATTCATACATTAGAGAAATATTATACCAAGGGGGAATAGAGATGCCACGCTCAAATGTTTATCAAACCATTTCCAACCGCTTCCCGGAGATGAGTAAATCTCAAAGAAAAATTGCTACATATATTTTGGAAAATACACATTCAGCTCCTTTCTTAACAGTCGGCAAATTAGCTAAGATGTCTGATGTCAGCGAAGCGACAGTCGTACGATTTGCTACATTTCTAGGTTATAGTGGCTATAATGAATTACAACAATATATGTATGATTCTGTTGAAAAACAATTGAACACGGTTGAACGACTGCAAATGTCACGTGACGTTTATAGCGAGAAGGAAAAGGGGATTTATGAAGTTTTTGAAGACGACATTACAAATATAAGAATGACAATGGAAAATTTAAAACTGAAAGACTTTGAAAAAACAGCTTCATATTTATTAGAAGCGGAGAATATTTATATTGTGGCTAGCCGTAGTGCCGTTTCATTAGCGTCATTTTTACATTATTACTTAGATATTATGTTTGGTAACTGTGAACTTATCCAATCAAATGAAACAGCCATTGAACGACTTTATGACTTAAATGAAAAGGATGTCGTCATTGGCCTTAGTTTTGCTCGCTATACCAAAGCTACTCTCGATATAGTTAACCATACTAAAGGTAAAGATGTCCCCATCATTGCTATAACAGATAGTTTATTATCACCTATCACTCAACTCGCGACGATATCTTTAGTAGCTTCAAGCAAAATGCCCTCTTTTCTTGATTCCTTCGTCGCACCCTTAAGTATAATCAATGCCCTTGTTACCTATCTCGGCAAGCAAAAATCTGGTCAAATTAATAATAGATTAAAGGAATTAGAACAATTATGGGATAACCACGATATTTTTCATCAGCAGAGAAATCATATGTTTTGAAATTAATATTTCATTTATATAAATATAATGAAATATTAATTGCATAAAACCCCCTTAATACATATACTATAAGTAAGTCATATAATTAAGGGGCTATAAAAATGGGATTAGAAGTTTCCTTTGAAAGTGGGAAAAAGGCACAGTCACAAGGTTTGTTTCAAAAGGCAGAAAAAGTGATACCTGGAGGGATTTCCGCTAACATTAAATACTTCCCACCGCATCCTATCGTGATGGAAAAAGCGTCTGGAAGTAAATTATTTGATGTTGATGGTGAGGAATATATCGATTATTCATTATGTTATGGTGCGCTCATTATGGGGCACGGTCATGAACAGATTACCTCGGCGACTACTAAATACATGGAATCCATCGGGACAACGATTTTTGGAACACCCCATAAATTAGAAATTACAATGGCAGAAAAACTGATCGAACTTTATCCTAGCATCGATATGGTAAGATACACAAACTCAGGTTTAGAAGCGACGTTATTCGCCATCCGTTTAGCAACTGCTTATACAGGAAAAAGTAAGATTGGAAAATTTGAAGGGCATTACCATGGTGGTTATAACGAAGTTCTCGTTAGTGTCAATCCCAATGAGCACGAAGCGGGGGAAGCAGGAAATCCGTCCGCTGTTCCAGAATCAAAAGGAATCCCAGAAAGTCAACTTAACCAAACAATTATTCTACCCTTCAATGATTTAAAAGCAACAGAGCAAATTTTACGAGAGCATGCTCATGAGCTTGCGGCAGTAATTTTAGAGCCAGTTCAAGGAGGCTTTATTCCAGCAGAACCCAAATTCCTGAAAGGACTGCGGAAGATTACCGAAGAACTTGGCATTCTACTCATATTTGATGAAGTGAAAACAGGTTTTCGTGTCCATCTTGGTGGAGGTCAAAGTGTTTATAATATTACACCTGATTTAACAGCGCTTGGAAAAGTCCTTGGTGGGGGATTTCCAGTTGGAGCCATTGGTGGTCGTAGAGACATTATGATGTTAAGCGCACCGAATGCAGGTAGTGATGTCTTCTCGGTCGATGGGAAGAGTCGCAATAAAAATGATGTCGTATTCCATAGTGGAACTTACAATGGGCACCCAGTTGTCTTATCCGCTGGACTGGAAACCATCAAGCTACTAGAAGAAGACAATACAATGGAACAACTTTTTATTCAAACAAATAAACTAAGAAAACAACTGGAAGAACTTTATGCCTCCTACGATATTCCAATGCAAACGATTGGCATGGGTAGTATTTTTAATATCGTTCTCGGCTTAGATCCCATCCGAAATTACCGTGATATGTGGCGAGCCGATAATAAGATTCGTGAAGCGATTGACCGTGAACTGCTCGATCTCGGCGTATTCTTAAAGCCACTTAACCGGTATTCCATGTCAACGGTTCATGACGACGTTGATATCAGAAAAACTGTCGATGCCCACGAAAAGGCGATTAGACGTTTATATAATTAATTAGGTTGAAAAAATCTAGGATGAAGGCTCGGACATAAGTCTGTTTATCACAGAAGTATCCGAGCCATGGCAGCTGCATATCACCCACTCCGGAAATATACTTCGCTAAGACAGCAAAAGGTTTCCATTTCAAGTTAACTATCCCAATCTTCATCCTAGCCTTTTTTGTGTTAGTTTTACAAAAGGGGAAGTTATTTTCTTCTAATGTTAGCCATGATAAAACGACTCTTTGGTAAACTAGGCATCCGGTTCATACTAAAGTCTAAGTCTTGTGGTGGAACGTCATATTCCATATGATTAACCAACATATCTAGACAAGTCTTCATAATTTCAATCGTTAGCCATTCGCCTGGACACCGATGCCCCATATAATAGTCCCCTCCTCCTTGTGGGATAAAATCAAAGGGGGTTCCATTCCAATCTTCAAAACGCTCAGGAATAAATTCATGAGGCTTATCCCATAAATTCGGATGATGATTTGTTCCGTAAAGATCTAATATAACTAATTGATCTTCTTTAAAATCATGTCCATTCCAAACAAAATCATGTCGAACCCTTGCTGCCAAGATTGGAAAAAAAGGATAATAACGGCGGACTTCTTGGACAAACATTTGATAGTCATTTTCATTTGATGTTTGTATTAACTTTTCTCTTTCTTTTGGATGATCATGAAGCGCAAGAGCACAAAATGCAATATAAACCGATACTGCAACAACGGGACGTAAAATATTGACCACCTCAACAGCAGCAATGTCTGTACTCATTAGTTCCCCATCGAACTTGCAATGCCAAGCCATTTTATAAAGAGCTTTCTCTGGTGAAACATCTAATAGACCATTCCTTACCTGGTCTATTAACTCCCCAGCCCATTTTTCAGTTGTTTTTCGAGCAGTTCTACCTTGCCAGTGTCTTACTCCGAGCGCTCCACCCGCTTCAAATAAGGCCTTTAAATCTCTTGTCCGTTCCTCAACTTCATTTGCTCGCAGAGGAACTCCAGCCCATTCGCATGCAGTGATTGTCAAAATTTTATTAGCTTCTTCATATAGATTTACTTCACTCTTTTTTTCCCACTCATCAAGAGCCTTGTCCCATCTTTGTTTAAAAATATGGGAGATATCAGTTAAACGCTCGGAACCCATTAGAGACATAAACAATTCCTTCCTGTTCTTATGGGCATCATCATCCAACGTTTGGACACCACCTTGTCCAAATAGAGTTTTTAGTACACGTTTTGGCATAGCATCTGCACGTCTAAACTTATCATTATCGTAAAAAAGGCTAGCTCCATCTTCTCCCGATAAGCAGACTGTCTTTTGCCCTCCAAGAAGGCGTGTTTCAAACATATTTGTGTCTAAACGACGGCGCTGATTAGGGATATAGCGATAACCTTCAATAAGAAATTTGAATGTATTATCAATTCCGTGATCAACTTTTATTTCTTCTCTATATACCATGTTTACCCTTCCTTTTTCTTCAGTTAATGTTAGAATTCACTTATACTTTGGCTTTATTCACACTACAATTGTTCTCTACTCGTTATTCTCTTTTCAAACACGTAGCTAAGCATTAGTTGTGAAAATGGATAAACAGGCTATTCTTTGTTAAAATCAGTCGTAAGATAGAAGGAGGAGTGATACATATGAAAATTATTTCAATCGAACCCACACCTAGTCCACACTCCATGAAAATAAACGTCAATGAGCATCTAGAAGATGGCGAGACATTAAACTATAAATCCGGTGATGATTTAAGTAAGGCGCCCGAGTATATACAAAAGCTGTTTGAAATCAATGGAATAAGTGGCATTTATCGCGTGATCGACTTTATTACCATTCAAAGACGACCTCGGGTAGAGTG
>Ga0209487_1003466_pt1 | contig 12385 bp, 6 predicted proteins | sample Poulit2012_FD_187524 | JGI IMG/M metagenome (GOLD analysis project Ga0209487, IMG submission 187524) | Agricultural soil microbial communities from Georgia to study Nitrogen management - Poultry litter 2012 (SPAdes) (version 2) | ecosystem: Environmental > Terrestrial > Soil > Agricultural land... | reverse complement strand
TCGGTAACCGCGGCCGGTCGGCGCGCCGGCGAGAGCAACTCCAGCACCAGCGGCACCTTCCCGCCGGCTAACCGCGGCACCTGCTCCCACCCGAACACCTCCTGGATCCGCACCGCCAACAACGGACGCTGCGGATCGGAGTAGTCCACCGCGATCCGCGACCCACTTGGCACCTCCACGCGCTCCGGCGCAAGGCGCTCGAGTTCGGCCGCCTCCGGCCACGGCAGCAGACGCCGCACCGCTGCCGTGGTGTCCACCCGCCGTAGGTCCGCGGTGCCCCGTGCCCGGTCCAAGTCCGGGCCCAGCCAAGTTTCCAGGTTCGCCAGTAACGCCTCCTCGGACACATCCGGCCACGGCGCCCCGAGTGCGGCGTGCAGGAAGGCCAACCGTTGCCGCAACCCCACTGCGGCCGCAGACCATGGCACCAGGTCCAGCCCTCGTTCGGCCAGGCCCTCGCGCATCGCCCGCAGGATCAACTCGGGCGCGGGATCGGTCAGTCGGTCGCTGCTCAGTTCGATCGCCCCCAGCGCCGTCACCCGGCGGGCCTCGATCCGCTCGTCGCGCCATCGCACCACGTCCTCTTCCCGTAACAGCGCACCGCCCGCGTCCAGGGCGGTGTCGGCGTCGATCGGGGCAGCGGAGCGGATGACGGCGTCGACCTGGCCGGGGGAGCGGGTCACCTCCGCCACGGCTAGCCAGGGCGTGGCCGCCAGCGCGCTCCCGGGGGCCAACCGTGCGCCGGTACCGCCGGCCATCAAGTAGGTGGACCCGCCGGGGCGCAGCCGCGCGATCCGGTCCGGGTGGGCCAAGGCGGTGATCAGGCCGACGGCAAGATCCGACGGTGTGTCCGCGTGGCTCCCTCGGGAATGGCCCGACGGCGTGTCCGCGTGGCTCCCTCGAGAATGGCCCGACGGCGTGGCACCGTCGGCGCAGGGCTCACCGGCAGAGGACTCACCGGCGGAGACGTCCCCTCCGGAGGGCGAACCGGCCGCGGTGGACTCTCGAGCAGCGGCCAGTTTCTTCATCAGTTGTCGGCGCTGGCGCTCCCAGGCCCGGGTCGCCCCCTGATCACGGCCGGTGCGCAGCGCCCGCAGCAACGACGTCAGGTCCCCGCCGGGAGCCGGCACATCCTGCTCCAAGGCGGCCACCACGTCGGCAGCCCGCCGCGGACCCACCTCCCGCGCACCGTCCAGCAAGGCACGCGCCAGGCGAGGGTCGATGCCTAACTCCGCTATCTGCTGCCCGCGGGTGGTGATCGTGCCCTCGGCGTCGATAGCGCCCAGCGCCGCCAGGGTGGTCTCGGCGGCGTTCACCGCGGCGGCCGGTGGCGGGTCCAACAGGTTCATGCCCTCTCCGCGCGGAGCGCCCCAGCGGGCCAACTCCAGCAGCGTGGAGGTGAGGTCCGCTGTGTGGATCTGCGGAGTGGTATGCGGATCGAACTGGGCGTGCTCGGCCTGCGACCAGCACCGATACACCACCCCTGGCGCCTCCCGCCCCGCCCGTCCAGCGCGCTGTTCGGCGGCCGCTCGGCTCACGCTGCGGGTCACCAATCCGGCCAGGCCGCGGCGATGATCCGTCTGCGGCGCTCGCGCGAGGCCGGCATCGACGACGATCCGCACCCCGGGCACCGTCAGCGACGATTCCGCCACCGCGGTGGAGACCACCACCCGCCGTCCCGCGCCGGGGCGCAGCGCACGGTCTTGCTGGGCAGGCGATAGCCGCCCGTGCAGGGCGAGCACATCAGTACCTTTCGGCAAGGTGCCGTCCGTGCGTAGACGCCGGACGACGTCGTCCACCTCCCGCACGCCGGGCAGGAACACGAGCGCGTCACCGGCCTGTTCACCCGTCGCCCGCGCGGTGGTCTGGGCCACGTGTGCCAAGAATCCCGTGGTGGTGCCGCCCGGAGCGAGCCGCGCCGCGGTGGCCGGCGGCGGGCACCAGGCGGTCTCCACCGGGTGCAACGCCCCGGGTACGTTCACCACCGGGGTGTGTGCTCCCAGGGCTGCGGCGACCCGGTCCGCTTCTACGGTGGCGGACATGGCCACCAGTGCCAGGTCCGCACGCAAGGTCGCGCGCACGTCCACCAGCATCGCCAGCGCCAGGTCGGACTCCACGTGCCGCTCGTGCACCTCATCGAGCACCACCGCGTCCACCCCGGGTAGTTCCGGATCGCGCTGCAACCGCCGCAGCAGGACGCCGGCTGTCACCACCTCCACCCGCGTCGAACGTGACACTTTCCGTTCCCCGCGCACGGCGAATCCCACCAACCCGCCTACCGGCTCATCGATCAGAGACGCCAGTCGGGCAGCGGCCGCTCGTGCGGCGATCCGGCGGGGTTGGGTGACGATCACCCGTCCGGAGGCTATGGCCGCCAGCGTCGGGGGAACCAACGTGGTCTTGCCGCTGCCCGGCGGGGACTGCAATACCGCGGTGCCGGTCTCAGCGATCGCGCGCTGCAGGTCTTCGAGCCCGTGGCGCACCGGAAGGTCGGGCGGGTCGGTCAGCAGGGAAGCGAACGGATCGGGCACCCGACCAGTCTGCCGCAGCACCGTGCGCGGCCTGCATCGGCTTGCGGCCTGCATCGGCTTGCGGCCTGCGTCGGCTTGCGGGCCTGCATCGGGCGCGGCGCCGTCGAGAGGGCTCCGGGGTGCGCTGCGGACCGGTTTCGGCCGCCCGAGGCTTTGGCAGAACCCGGTTGCGGCTCGTCGGTCGCCGTTCGGGCGCTAGCGCTGGCTAATGTGGCCACCGACACCGGCCGGGATCTTGGCGCCAGCGCCCAGTGACGCCCCGGCGTGAGACCGGCGACCAAGGGAGTGCACGATGGGGACGATCACGCGGGCCGCAGTGGTGGGCTTTGGCACCATGGGGCGCCGGATCGCCCACCTGCTCCTGCGCAACGGGGTCGCGGTCCGGGCCTTCGACGTCACTGGTATCAGCGCCACAAAGGACCTGCGCGCCCAGCCTGCGGAGTTCCGCGTGGCCGAGTCTCTTCAGGACTGTGCCACTGGCGCGGACATCGTCATCGAGGCGACCTCGGAGGACCTCTCGGTCAAGCAGGACGTGCTCGGCGCCATCTCCAGGGCAACCGGGGCGCTCATCGCCTCCAACACCTCCACGTTCCGGGCCGGCGTGCTCGAGGGCTTCGTGGAACAACCGGAGCGGTTCGTGCTCACTCACTTCTTCAACCCAGCGGACGTCGTTCCGCTGGTGGAAGTGATCCGCGCACCCAGCACAGCGGCGGATACGGTCCAAACCGTTCTGGACCTGCTGCACCGGCTCGGAAAGCGTCCGGTGGTTGCCGGCGACGTGGAGGGCTTCATCGCCAACCGGCTGCAGGCCGCCGTGCTCCGGGAGGCGCTGTCTCTGGTGGACCAGGGGCTGGCCTCACCCGAGGACGTGGATGCGGTGGTCCGGCACGGGCTGGGACCGCGGTGGTCGGTCGCGGGTCCGGTCGGCGTGGCGGATCTGGGCGGATTGGACGTGTGGCAGGCGGTGTGCGCGCAGGTGTTCCCGACGTTGAACAACGGCAGCGCCCCGCCGGCATCGATCGTGGACCATGTTCGAGCCGGCAGGCTCGGCGCGAAATCCGGCACCGGCTTCTATGACTACGCCGAAGGTGCCGACCGCCGCGCGCTGGCGGCGATGGAAGAGTTGTTCACCCACCTGCAAGAGCCGGAGAGCCAGCCGGAACGAGAGCGAGACGTGGAGACAGCCGGTTAGCCGGAAGGCTTCCCCGCGGCGCGCTCAACGTGGCGCGCTCGGCACCAGGGGCGATCAAACACATGTTCGAGTAGACTGGTGCTGTGTCCGCCGGGCCCACCATTCTGCACGCCGACCTGGACGCGTTCTACGCCTCGGTCGAGCAACTCCTGGAGCCCTCGCTGCGCGGCCGGCCGGTGGCGGTCGGGGGCAGCGCCCGCGGGGGAGTGGTGCTGGCCGCGTCGTATGAGGCCAAGGCCCACGGGGTGCAGGGCGGGATGGCCGGGTGGAAGGCGGCCCAACTGTGCCCGGGGCTGACCTTCGTCCGCGGGCACTTCCACCGCTACCAACCGATCGCCGACGACGTGATGCAGATCCTGGGTGAGGTCACCCCGGCGGTGCAGCGCATCTCGATCGATGAGGCGTTCCTGGATGTCTCCGGGGCCACGCACCTGTTCGGTTCGCCGGAGCAGATTGGGGCGTTGATCCGTCACCGGGTGCGCACCGAGGTGGGCCTGCCGATCTCGGTCGGCGGGGCCGCCACCAAACACCTGTCGAAGATCGCTTCCCAGGTCGCCAAACCCGACGGGCTGATCGTGGTCCAACCCGGTACCGAACGAGCGTTCCTGGACCCCCTCCCGGTTGACCTGCTGTGGGGCGTCGGCCCGGTGACCAGCCGGCGCCTGACCGAGATGGGCATCAACACCATCGGCGAACTGGGCCGAACCGACAAGGCGTTGATGGAACGACTCCTGGGGCGAGCGGTTGGCGCGAAGCTGCACAGCCTGGCCCACAACGAGGACCCGCGGCGCGTGACGACGGCGAGCCGGGCCCGGTCCGTTGGCGCCCAGTCTGCCCTGGGTCGGGTGCGTGCGACGCCGGAGTTGGTGCGCAATGTGCTCAGCGGCCTGGCCGAACGGGTCGCCGGGCGCCTGCGGGCCAAGGGCAGTGCGGGGCGCACCATCACCGTGCGGGTGCGGTTCGCAGGCATGCGCGCCCTCACCCGGTCCCACACCCTGGCTCAGCCGATCTCGGCGACCCTGACGCTGACCGAGATCGCCGAGACCCTCGCCTGGCGCGCGATCAACGCAGGCACACCCGGGCCCACCGGCCGCACCGGAGCAAGTGGAAGCCGAACGGAGATCACCCTGCTCGGTATCTCGGTGTCTAATCTGCAACCCCAGCAGGCCATCCAGATGGAACTGCCCCTGCCGCCGCCCGACCCATGGCGCCCGGGATCTGCCACCGGAGCGGCCCGCTGGGCGTTGGACCACTCGATGGATGCGGTGCGCCAGCGATTCGGGCGCGCTGCGGTGGGCTATCTGCCGACGGCGCTGGGGGAGTCGGCCGGGGTTCCCGATGAGTTCCGCGAGCTCGCCGAGCGGGACCTATAGTCCCCGTGCTCGCTTAGTCCGCGTGCTCGCTGAGCGGGATCCGTCGTCCGCGTGCTCGCCGAGCGGGATCCATAACCTTCGTGGTTACTGTGGACCATGGTGCACATCCGCGACATCGTCCGCCTCGCCGTCGGCCGTGACGGCTCGCCGGGCCGCCAACCGGACTGGATGGTGCTGGACCTGCACGGCAGTTACCCCACGCACGCTTCCGGCGGCGCGCTCAGCATGCTGCGCAGGGAGGAGAGTTTCGAGCAGTTCACCGGGCGTCTGGAGCGCCTCGCCCAACTGCCCTGGCTCACCGGAGTGTTGGTGCGAGTGGGGGACCTCAAAGCGGGCCTTGCCACGTCCCGCGCGCTCGGCACCGCGCTGGGACGGCTGGCCAAGAAGGTGCGCGTGGTCGGGTACGTCCCACAGGTGTCGATGCGCAGCCTGCTGGTCACCGCCGAATTGGCCGAGATCGCCGCACCGGAATCGGCGGAGGTGCAACTGCCCGGGTTCGGCGCCGAGCAGGTCTACCTCGGCGCGTTCCTGCACAAACACGGCGTCGGATTCGAGAACCTGCGCATCCGGGAGTACAAGTCCGCGCTCACCAGGTTCTCCGAGGACCACATGGACGCCTACGAGCGGGAGCAACTGACCGCCTACCTGGACTCCGCCGAACGCACCTGGCTGCACACCGTGGCTGATGGTGCTGACCCGGAGACCGTCTTCGACGCCGGGTTCACCAGCGCCGCCGAACTGCAGGACGCCGGCCTCATCACCAAAGTCGCCTACGACGATGAGATCGTCACGATCGTCGACCAACCCCTGGCCCGCAGCCTGGACGTGCTGTTGCCACCGCGGTCCAAGTCCCGCCCCGGGTCGCGGTCCAAGCGCCGCAGGCATCTCGGGGTGGCCGTGGTGCCGGTGATCGGTGCGATCGTCTCCGGGCGTTCCCGCCCGGCCCCGCCGGTGCCGCTGGTACCCGGGCCGTGGGCCGGGGCGAGCACAGTGGTGGCCACACTGCGCAAGGCCGACCGGGATGAGCACACCGCCGCGATCGTGCTCTACGTCGACTCCTCCGGCGGGTCGGCACTGGCCTCGGACCTGATCGGCCGGGCGGTGGCCCGCTGTCGCAAACCCGTGGTCGCCGTCATGGGGGAGGTGGCTGCCTCCGGCGGTTACTACGTACTCGCCCAGGCCGACCACGTCGTCGCCGACCCCTTCACCCTCACCGGCAGCATCGGCGTCGTGCTGGGCAAACCGGTGCTGGCCCAGTTCAACGCCAAGCACGGTCTGAAGCCGGAGACCGCCGGGCGGGAACTCGCACTGTTCAACAGCCCGAACCGGTCCTTCTCCGAGGCCGAACGGCAGTGGGCCGAGAAGATGATGGCCCAGGCCTACGACCGGTTCATCGCCCGCGTGGCCACTGGACGGGCCATGACCCCCGAGCAGGTGGACCGGATCGGCCGCGGCCGGATCTGGAGCGGCCAGGACGCACGCGGGCACGGGCTGGTGGATGAACTGGGCGGCCTGCACGAGGGCATCGCAGCCGCTCGCAGGCTTGCCGGCCTCGGTGCGCACGCACCCGTGCGGCACGCCTCGCTCGGGTTCTCCCTGCCCGGCGTCCCGGCGTTCGGGCACGGCACGGCCCAGGGGGTTAGTGGTGCGGTGGAGCGGCTGTGGCCGTTCGGTTCGGAACGGGTGCTGACCTGGTTCGACCAAGCGGTGCGGATCCGGTGAACGACCCGGCTGGGGGGATTCGGCCCCGGACCCGGCCGATTCGCCACCCGGTCCGGAGGTGTGCGCGGCGCCGCGGATCGGCGGGACTTTCTGCCCAAAATGCGCACAAACCCGCTGCTACGTTGAGCGATAAGGATCGGGGTGGCATACGCCGCCCCGGTCGCACACTGCGAGGTAAGGAGTTCAGGTGGCCATCGTGACCGGGTTTCTGCCCACACCAGCGGGGCGAGCAGCATTGCAGCACGCCGAACGGGAAGCCAAGCGGCTGGACGCCAAACTCGTGATCGTCAACTCCTATGAGGACGACCGGGACTGGAACGCCCGGGATGGCCGCGAGGTGGAGGAAGAACTCGAGGAGATCCGCCGCCGGCTCAACGCTGCAGGGGTGCAGAACGAGCTGCGCACTCTGGTCCGGGGCAACACTCCGGCCGAGGACCTGCTGGAGGTCGCCGACGACGAAGACGCCCGCTACATCGTGATCGGCCTGCGGCGACGCACCCCGGTGGGCAAACTCATCCTCGGGTCCAACGCTCAGCAGATCCTGCTCGACTCCAACCGTCCGGTGATTTCGGTCAAACCAGACGAGAGCAACTGATCGCTCCGCCGCCTGCCGAGAGGCGGCGGAGCACCGGTCACACGGAACATCGAGACCGGACGGCGTCGTGGTCGCGTCGAGCGTGTTCGCTGAAGGCGAACAGCGGTGCTGGCCGCCGCCGCGCCACCCACGGCTCAGGGCAGAGCCACCCGCACTCCTGCTTTTTTCCGGAACGCCTCCCGCGCGGGTGCGAGGCATGCCCTCCCGCACCTGGAAACCCTTGGATACACCGCGCCCGCCCCGGCCAAACTGCTTGCGCGGAGACGACCGGCAGGACTATCGTCCGAGCAATCCCGCGTCGCTGTTCTGGCATGGATAACCAGGGGCGCGGGGGGAACCAGCAACCATGCCCATGCGGAACATGCGTCACAACAATCTCGGGTGACGGTGAGGAGCGTGGGCGATGGAGCCACCGCAGATCAAGGTCAACGGCCAGGCGCTCGCGGCCGATTCGGCCGGCCCGCACACCAACCTGCTCACCTGGCTGCGTGACCAAGGCCTGACCGGCGCCAAGGAGGGCTGCGCCGAGGGGGAGTGCGGGGCGTGTGCCGTCATGGTCGCCCGGGCGGATGCTGCGAGACCCGACGGCGTGGGCGAACCGATCATCGACGGCGGTACCTCCGAAGCCCGTGCCGCAGGCCGCACCAGATGGACGGCGATCAACGCCTGCCTGGTGCCCGCATTGGCATTCGACGGCCAAGAGATCATCACCGCCGAGGGCCTGGGGGCCCCGGCAACGCCGGGTCGAGAGGCGAACCTGCACCCGGTGCAACGGGAGATGGCCGATCGCGGCGGCTCCCAATGTGGCTACTGCACCCCCGGATTCATCTGCTCCATGGCCGCCGAGTACTACCGGCCCGGCTGCACCCCCGCCCGGGCGGCGACTGGAGCGGCCTCCGCCGGCACCGACGGCGCGGACCCGCGCGAGGGCGACGCGGACCCGGGCGAGAGCGGCGCGGCCCTGGGCGAGGGTGACGCGACCCCGGCCAGCGACTCCACCCCCGCCCGCCAGGGACACAACGGTTTCGATCTACACGCCCTGTCCGGGAACTTGTGCCGGTGCACCGGGTACCGCCCCATCCGCGACGCCGCCTACGCCCTTGGCGAGCCCGCGCCGCAGGACCCGTTGGTGAACCGGCAACGGGAACCGGCCCCACCGCTGCGCCGAACCCGGGTGCGCCACAACGGGGCACAGTTCATCCGCCCGGGAAACCTCGCCGAGTTCCTCGACCTGTACGCCGCCGAGCCGGAGGCGGTCCTCCTGGCCGGTGCCACCGACCTGGGAGTGGACATCAACCTGCGGCACTTGCGCCCGCCCCTGGTGCTTGCGGTGGACCACCTGCCCGAAATGCGGGTGTTTGACACCACCGACCACCACATCGAGATCGGCGGGGCGCTGACCCTGAGCGAACTCGAACGCGCCCTGGCCGGACGGGTCCGACTGCTGGCCGAACTCTTCCCGCAGTTCGCCTCCCCGTTGATCCGCAACACTGCCACGTTGGGCGGCAACATCGCCACGGCGTCCCCGATCGGCGACGCCGCGCCGGTGCTGCTCGCCCTGGGCGCCAGCCTGCGGTTGACCTCGGCGCGCGGGGAGCGGGAGATCCCCCTCGATGAGTACTTCACCGGCTACCGCCAAACCGTTCGCGAACCCGGCGAGGTGATCCGCGCAATCCGGATCCCCCTCCCGATCGCGCCGACGAGCGCGTTCTACAAGGTGGCCAAGCGCAGGTTCGATGACATCTCTTCGGTGGCCGTGGCCATCGCCATGACCCTCGACAGCCCCGGGCGGGATGACGAGGGTCGGCGCACCGCGGCGCGCGACGGCCACACGCACGAAGGCCAAGCGAACGACGACGCAGCGCGCCCTGCCCCGCCACGTGATGCCGTCACCGGTAAGGCGCACGACGGCGCACAGGTCACCCAGGTGCGCATCGGCCTGGGCGGGGTGGCCGCCACCCCGATCCGCGCCACCGCAACGGAAACAGCCCTGATAGGCAAACCGTGGACCGAGGCCACCGCCCACCAGGCCGCGGCGACCATGGCCACCGAGGGCACCCCGTTGGATGACCACCGCGCCAGCGCCAGGTATCGCTCGGCGATGCTGGAACAGGCGATGTTGCGGTTCTTCGCCGAGACGGGCGGTGAGTGATGAGCACGCCGAAGTTTCAAGGGGACGGGGCACCGGCGTCGGGGGCCTACGCCGGGGCGAACGCAGCGCTAGGGACGCACGCGCCGTCCGCGCCGGTGGGCGTGGCCGTGCCGCACGAGAGCGCCGACGAGCACGTCACCGGTGCGGCCCTGTACACCGACGAACTCTTCGCCCGCACCCAAGGCGTGTTGCACGCCTGGCCGGTGCAGGCCCCGCACGCCCATGCCCGCGTGCTGAGCATCAACTCAGAGGAGGCGATGGGCACGCCGGGCGTTGTTCGCGTGCTCACCCACGCCGATATACCCGGTCAGAACGACGCTGGCACCAAGCATGACGAACCGCTGCTGCCCACCGAGGTGATGTACCACGGGCACGCGGTGTGCTGGGTGCTCGGGGAGACCTTGGAAGCCGCCCGGCTGGGCGCCGAGGCAGTGCGGATCGACTACGAGCCGCTACCGGCGATCCTCACCCTCACCGAGGCCATCGAGGCCGGCAGTTACCAGGGCAAACAACCCACCGTCGCCCGCGGGGAGGCGGCCAGGGCGCTGCAGTCCGCCCCGCACACGTTCACCGGCGAGTTCGAGTTCGGTGGCCAGGAGCACTTCTACTTGGAAACCCACGCCGCCCTGGCCCGGGTGGACGAGGCCGGTCAGGTCTTCGTGCACTCCTCCACCCAGCATCCCAGCGAGACCCAGGAGATCGTCGCGCACGTACTGGGCCTGGCCAGCCACGAGGTCACTGTGCAGTCCCTGCGCATGGGCGGGGCGTTCGGCGGCAAGGAGATGCAACCCCACGGGCTGGCCGCGATCGCCGCCCTGGGCGCGGTGCTCACCGGCCGCCCGGTGCGGCTGCGCCTGAACCGGACCCAGGACATCACCATGACTGGCAAGCGTCACCCGTTCCATGCCACCTGGCAGGTCGGGTTCGACGACGAGGGCCACCTGCTCGCGCTGCGCGCCACGATCACCGCCGACGGCGGGTGGGCCCTGGACCTGTCCGAACCGGTGCTGTCCCGGGCCTTGTGCCACATCGAGAACGCCTATTACATCCCGCACGTGGAGGTGCACGGCCGCATCGCCAAGACCAACAAGACCTCCCAGACCGCCTTCCGCGGGTTCGGCGGCCCGCAGGGCATGCTCGTCATCGAGGACATCCTGGGCCGGGCCGCCCCGGTTCTGGGCCTCGACCCCGATGAATTGCGCCGGAAGAACTTCTACCAACCCGGCCAGCTCACCCCGTATGGCCAGGAGGTGCGCCACGCCGAACGGCTGGCCACCATCTGGGACCAGGTGCGCACCCGCGCCGACATCGGAGCCCGGCAGCGGCAGATCGAGGAGTTCAACGCCGCCCACCGGCATACCAAACGCGCCCTTGCCACCACTCCGGTGAAGTTCGGTATCTCCTTCAACTTCACCGCCTTCAACCAGGCCGGTGCCCTGGTGCACGTGTACAAGGACGGGTCGGTGCTGATCAACCACGGCGGCACCGAGATGGGCCAGGGGCTGCACACCAAGATGCGCCAGGTGGCCGCCACGGCCCTGGGCGTGCCGCTGGCCCAGGTGCGCCTGGCCCCCACTCGCACCGACAAGGTGCCCAACACCTCGGCCACCGCCGCCAGTTCCGGCTCCGACCTCAACGGCGGGGCGGTGCTCAACGCCTGCGTGCAGATCCGCGACCGGCTCGCCCGGGTGGCCGCGGCCGACCTACACACCCACCCCCATGACGTGCGCTTCGAAGCGGGCAAGGTCAGCGCCATCGGGCAGACCGGCTCCGGCCGCGCCGACGTCACCGACAACCCCGACCGCACCCTCACCTTCACCGAGGTGGTCCAAGAGGCGTACCTACAGCGTGTGCCGCTGTTCGCCGCCGGCTACTACCGCACCGAGGGCATCCACTTCGACTCCACCCGGATGCAGGGATCCCCGTTCAAATACTTCGCCTACGGCGCTGCCGTCAGCGAAGTGGAGGTGGACGGCTTCACCGGCGCCTACCGGTTCCTGCGCACCGACATCGTCCACGACGTGGGCGACTCCCTGTCCCCGCTGGTGGACATCGGGCAGATCGAGGGCGGTTTCGTGCAGGGCGCCGGGTGGCTCACCCTGGAAGAACTGCTCTGGGACACCACCGACGGCCCGGGCCGCGGGCGGGTCATCACCCAGGGGGCGAGCACCTACAAACTGCCCAGTTTCGCCGAGATGCCCGAGCAGTTCCACGTACACCTGTTCACCCAGGCCACTGAACCCGGCGTGGTGTACGGCTCCAAAGCAGTGGGCGAACCCCCGCTGATGCTCGCCTTCAGCATTCGAGAGGCACTGCGCCGCGCGGTGGCCGCATTCGCACCCGGACCTGCTGCCGGCACCGGCGCGCCGGTGGTGGAACTGGCCAGCCCCGCCACCCCCGAGGCGGTGTTCTGGGCGATCCAGCGCGTGCGCGGCACAGGGACCGCCAACGCCGACGACGGCGAGGTGGCCGCCCGTAGCGGCGCGGCGGCCGGAGCCCAGGGAACCTGACATGGACTGGCTCACCGCGCTGCAGCACCTGCGCATCCACCACCAGCCCGGGGTGCTGGTCACCGTGGCCAGCGCCCGCGGGCACACCCCACGGGAGGCCGGGGCGAAGATGGTGGTCGGCGCCGAGGAGACCTGGGACAGCATCGGCGGCGGGAACCTGGAGGCCACCGCGATCTCCCACGCCCGTCAGATGCTGGCCGCCGGCACCACCGGCCCGCAGATGGTGCAGATGCCGCTGAACGAGCATGTGCTGACGATGCACGGACGGCAGTGCTGCGGGGGAGAGGTGAGCATCCTGCTCGAACCGGTGGCC
>Ga0209487_1003464_pt1 | contig 12385 bp, 7 predicted proteins | sample Poulit2012_FD_187524 | JGI IMG/M metagenome (GOLD analysis project Ga0209487, IMG submission 187524) | Agricultural soil microbial communities from Georgia to study Nitrogen management - Poultry litter 2012 (SPAdes) (version 2) | ecosystem: Environmental > Terrestrial > Soil > Agricultural land... | reverse complement strand
AAATGGATCTTTTGTCTGACTCATAAAAATACCTTCGTCTGGCATTCCAAAAACCACCCAAAACATACCGTCATGATAGCGAATACTTGGTGCCCATACACCTTCCCCGTGACGTGGATCATTATACTTTTCATAAGGTAATGTTTGGGACACATGATTAATCAATGTCCAGTTCACCAAATCTTTAGAATGGAGTATCGGTAAGCACGGTGACATATTAAAGCTAGAGGCTACCATAAAATAATCCGTACCAACGCGTATCACATCTGGATCAGAATAATCCGCATGGATAATCGGATTTTTATAATAACCATTATTTAAGTCTGGAGACCACACAGGCCTACTAACGCTTTTCATATTATCTCATCCTTTTTTTAATTCTGTTCTTAACCAATCAAACGACGCTTCGCCATTTATTTCATGACCACCCGAAAATATATGGGATTGAACAACCTCTTCCGCTTCAAAATGACTATAAATATGCTTCAGTCTATCAATAGCATATTTAACATCTGCAAGCGGAAACAGATGATCATCTTCTCCTGCCTCAATGAATAATGGCCTTGGTGCAATTAATCCAATTAATTCAGGCATTTCCGCATCCTCTAAAATACCAGGAATGTAATTATCAAGACAGTGTCTCCGATCCATAATACTCCCCTTAAATGTACTCGTATACCCGCTAATAACTGTTGCTTTAATGCGGTCATCAAGGGCTGATGTAAAAGCAGCTACAAGTCCACCACCGGAGATTCCCATACAGCCAATGCGCTGGCCATCAACTTCTTTTAACAATTGCATATAATCAATCACTTGTCGACATTCTTGAATTCTTAACCCGGCTATTGTTTTTCCCATGAGTAATAACTGACTGGAGATCATATAACATGAATTATCTATAGGTGAGCCACTGTTTTTATCGGCTTGTAGTTTTCTTTCACCAAATCCAATCAACTCAGGTACGACAACAACCATACCTCGCTTAACAAATTCAATTGCAAAATCCTTATGATATTCTGCTTCTGTTCTAATGGAACCGTCATGGCTTAAACCGACAGCCCCTCTACTTCCATATCCATGCCCATGAACAGCAAGCACCGCAGGCACTTTTTTATCTCCTATGTTTTTAGGTATCAAAACATACACAGGCATTTTCATGGACGAGACAGTTTCAATCTCAACACGTAATCGTTCATAATCGCCCATATCAACTTTTTCTAGTAATACGGGATTTGCTGGTACCGTATATTTTTTAAAGTCCCCTAATTTTCTTTGAAATACAGACTTTAAATCTTCTTGCCATTCTGAATTGAATGAATGATTTTGTTGGTTAAAACAGTCATCATATAAAACGTTTAAAAATCTATCAGCTGACCACACGTATTTCACCCCCTTCAGAAACAAACATTATATTGAATTATAGTTGATGTTATTCTTTGATTGAACCGACCAATGCACCCTTGGCAAAGTGTTTTTGCAGGAATGGATACACTAACAATACTGGCACTGTTGCAACAACAATAACTGCCATCTTAACAGATTGTGATGGTGGTGGTATATCCGTATATTCCGTACTGTCATAGTTCATACCACTCGCCAAAACAACAACTTGCCGTAAAACTATTTGTACAGGCCATTTAGCGGAATCACTTAAGTAAAGGATCGCATGCATATACGTATTCCAATATGTGACAGCATAGAACAGAGAAATTGTTGCAATTGCTGGCATTGAAAGTGGTATAACGATTCTAAATAGAATACTAAAATCATTGGCACCATCTAATTTAGCCGATTCCTCTAAACCGGCCGGTAAATTTTGAAAGAACGTTCTTAGAATGATCATATTAAACACATTAATTGTCACTGGGACAATCAGCGCTAATAATGAATCTAATAATCCCGTTTGCTGAACAACAATAAAAGTTGGAATCATACCACCATTAAACAGCATTGTAAAGACAAAGTAAAACATGATAAATCTTCTACCAGGTAAGTCTTTTCGTGATAGACCATATGCTGTTAATGTTGATATAAGCATACTCCACACAGTTCCCCCAGCTGTTACAATAATAGATACTAATATAGATTTAAGTATTGTATTTGTGGAAAATATATATTTGTATGCACCCAGTGTGAATTTCGTCGGAAATAATAGAAATTTCTTTTCCGCTATTTCAGCACCTGTAGCGAAGGAACTACCTACGATGTGAATAAAAGGCAGTACAGTCACCAGCGCTATGATCGCTAACAATACGGCATTTATAATATTAACTATGCGCGTGCCTATCTGTTTATCTCCTATCAATTTTCTTCCTCCTCTTCTTGCATGAATATCATTAGTATACGCCCTCTTCGCCAAATCTGTTTGCTAGCCAGTTAGCAAATACGACTAAACCGAGTCCAATAAAGCCTTTAAAGAAGCCAACAGCTGTCGCATAACTAAACTGTCCTTGTCTTAACCCTGTTGTATACACGTACGTATCAAAGATTTCAGCAACATGTCGGTTGGATGAATTTAATAATAGATAAACGTGTTCAAAACCAAGTTCGAGAACGTCACCGATTTTAAGGATTAACATGATGACAATAACACTTCTAATTGCTGGCAATGTAATATGCCACATTTGTCTCAGACGCGTTGCACCGTCCATACGAGCCGCTTCATATAGTTGTGGGTCAACTGCCGATATAGCAGCTAGGAAAACAATTGTACCCCATCCCGCTTCACGCCATATCACTTGAATAATATACATGGGTCGGAACCAATCTGAATTTAAAAGAAAGTTAATCGGTTTAAACCCAAGAGATGTTATTAACTCATTGACTATACCGCCATCCATTGTAAGTATCACATAACTGATTGATACAATAACAACCCATGACATAAAGTGTGGTAAGTAAATCAACGTTTGTATGACACGTCTATAATAATTACGTCTCACTTCATTGAGCATGAGGGCTAGAATAATAGGTATTGGAAAGAATACGAAAAGTTGTAGTCCAAAGAGCACTATTGTATTTTTAAATATCATCCAAAAGTCTGGAGATGTAAATAAACGTTGAAAATGCTCAAATCCTACCCATTCACTTCCCATCACACCCTTATAGGGCTTATAATTTTGAAAGGAAATAACGAGACCAAACATAGGTATGTATTTATAAATAAACAAAAATAGCACACCTGGTGTGATCATCAAATAAATCATCTTGTTTTTCTTTATATTTTTCTTAAGTTCCGCCCGTCTTTGAGCTTTACGGACAGATTTACTTTCGATACTCGCTTGACTCACATATATCTTCCTTTCTCATGAATTTAAATACCTTGATAGATAATAAAAGACTGTATTGTGTTTACAGCTCTCTCATTATCTATCATTTTCTAAATCATTCAGAAGCATTGTATTCTTCGATGATATCGTCCCCACCTTGTTGCCTCCATTTTTCAACTTCAGCTTCAAAACCTTCTTTATCAATTTCTCCTAACATATAATTGTATGTTGCGTCATTAATAATTTCTTGCAGTCGTTCACCTTGTTCAATATCCGTTTCTGATTCCAATGGAACCGTTGGATCATTAATCAAATAATCTTCGTTATCTTTAATTAATTCCTCAGCCTTTTCCTTCGCATCATAAGTGAAATATCCTTCATAGCTACCATTTGTTTCAGGCTCGCCAATTCCTAATGTCATGTATGGTTTTACTTCTCGATCATGCTTTTCTGTATCGTCTGTTACCTCAGCTCTATCCTCTGTCACATTATAATGTTCACCTTCAACACCCCAGGAAACGAGATTTGCAAATTCTGGTGTCATCAATTTATCATAAAAAGCCAAGATATCTTTTAACTCTTCCTCTGTCTCAATGGCATCCTTTGAGAATAGTAATTGGCTTCCATATCCCGGAGTAGCCCATATACCATACTCGCCATTTGGTCCTTCAATATAGTTTTGCACATCATATACGACATCTGGATCTAAATCAAGCGCATCCTTATGGATACTCACAACATCACCCATAGAACCTACATAGATTCCAGCCGTACCATTTTTAAACATGTCCTGCTGATCATCCTTACTCGTAACCGGAAAGTCCTTGTTCATGTATTCGTTGTCACGTAAATCCTTCATGAAATCCATTGATTCTATATATTCTGGGAACATAAACTCTGGTAATAGTTCACCATCTTTTTCTCCCCAGTTATTTGGTGTACCAAACCAAGATGAAATCGTTTTAAATGCACCGTAAATTAAATCATTTCTATCAGTTACGCCGATTGTGTCATCTTTCCCACTTTCATTTGGGTCATCTTCTGTAAAAGCACGTGCCATTTCATAAAACTCTTCAGTCGTTTCTGGTGTTGAAATACCTAAATTATCAGCCCAGTCTTTTCGATATATAATTCCTTGTCGTGATAAAGGGTTCCCTTGATATAGACCATAAATTTTACCATCTATTTTCAAGTTATCAAGAACTGTTTCTTTTAATTCACTTAGGTTTTCAAACTCATCAAGGTATGGTCCGATTTCCCAAAATTGTTCGTCTCGGACCGCTTCTTTAAATTGATCCATTTGTTGAAATCCAACAGACATCACTTGTGGTAATGTACCAGTAGCAAAAGCAGTATTAAGCCTTTCGTTATAATTATTATCTGGTACCCAATCAATATCCAACTCTACATTAGCCTTTTCTTCTAGAAGTTCTTGAACCCTTTCAGTTGGCACTTCGGCTGTATGCAATGTTTGCATCATAGTGATATTCGTTGGTTTATCTTCACCGTTTGAATTACTCGCATTGTCATCGTTTCCATTATTATCGCCACATGCAACTAGTAAAAACATTGCAAATAGGATAGAACCAAAAATGATACTTCTTTTTTTCCATGTCATTGCTTTTCCCCCTACATATTATTTTCAAAAATGTATCACAATCTAAACTATAAGATATGATAATCTATTTTGTATATAATCAATTTCTTACAATACCATATATCCTTACTAATAGGGGGTTACAACGCTTACATGATGTTTAAATGATTATAAAATTATATTTTGTCGTTTTATCTGCAAACATGAATTAGATAAATGAAGCGACCATCATTAAGCCTATAAAGAAGCAATTGAAACGTCTTGCATCTTAAATCATGTGCAAAACGTTTCAATGTTGTTTAATGTTTGTAACACTCGAGATTATATCTGTCTTATCGTATATATACTCAGCATTACATAATATTCAATCGCTTATTCCTCAACCTCTTGGAAGGACTCATTATATTCTTTTATAATATCGGCCCCACCTTGTTGCCTCCATTTTTCAACTTCAGCTTCAAAACCTTCTTTATCAATTTCTCCTAACATATAATTGTATGTTGCGTCATTAATAATTTCTTGCAGTCGTTCACCTTGTTCAATATCCGTTTCTGATTCCAATGGAACCGTTGGATCATTAATCAAATAATCTTCGTTATCTTTAATTAATTCCTCAGCCTTTTCCTTCGCATCATAAGTGAAATATCCTTCATAGCTACCATTTGTTTCAGGCTCGCCAATTCCTAATGTCATGTATGGTTTTACTTCTCGATCATGCTTTTCTGTATCGTCTGTTACCTCAGCTCTATCCTCTGTCACATTATAATGTTCACCTTCAACACCCCAGGAAACGAGATTTGCAAATTCTGGTGTCATCAATTTATCATAAAAAGCCAAGATATCTTTTAACTCTTCCTCTGTCTCAATGGCATCCTTTGAGAATAGTAATTGGCTTCCATATCCCGGAGTAGCCCATATACCATACTCGCCATTTGGTCCTTCAATATAGTTTTGCACATCATATACGACATCTGGATCTAAATCAAGCGCATCCTTATGGATACTCACAACATCACCCATAGAACCTACATAGATTCCAGCCGTACCATTTTTAAACATGTCCTGCTGATCATCCTTACTCGTAACCGGAAAGTCCTTGTTCATGTATTCGTTGTCACGTAAATCCTTCATGAAATCCATTGATTCTATATATTCTGGGAACATAAACTCTGGTAATAGTTCACCATCTTTTTCTCCCCAGTTATTTGGTGTACCAAACCAAGATGAAATCGTTTTAAATGCACCGTAAATTAAATCATTTCTATCAGTTACGCCGATTGTGTCATCTTTCCCACTTTCATTTGGGTCATCTTCTGTAAAAGCACGTGCCATTTCATAAAACTCTTCAGTCGTTTCTGGTGTTGAAATACCTAAATTATCAGCCCAGTCTTTTCGATATATAATTCCTTGTCGTGATAAAGGGTTCCCTTGATATAGACCATAAATTTTACCATCTATTTTCAAGTTATCAAGAACTGTTTCTTTTAATTCACTTAGGTTTTCAAACTCATCAAGGTATGGTCCGATTTCCCAAAATTGTTCGTCTCGGACCGCTTCTTTAAATTGATCCATTTGTTGAAATCCAACAGACATCACTTGTGGTAATGTACCAGTAGCAAAAGCAGTATTAAGCCTTTCGTTATAATTATTATCTGGTACCCAATCAATATCCAACTCTACATTAGCCTTTTCTTCTAGAAGTTCTTGAACCCTTTCAGTTGGCACTTCGGCTGTATGCAATGTTTGCATCATAGTGATATTCGTTGGTTTATCTTCACCGTTTGAATTACTCGCATTGTCATCGTTTCCATTATTATCGCCACATGCAACTAGTAAAAACATTGCAAATAGGATAGAACCAAAAATGATACTCCTTTTTCTCCATCTCATGCCTTTCCCCCCAAAATATTACTTTTCCAGAAATGTATCACATCTAACTATAAGATATTATAATATATTTTGTATATAAGTCTTATCGTGTATATATACCAATCGTTACATCATATTCAATTCACTTGCTTATTCCTCAACCTCTTGGAAGGACTCATTATATTCTTTTATAATATCATCTCCACCTTGGTTCTTCCATTCTTCTATTTGTTGTTCAAATCCATCTTCATCGATTTCACCTAACATATAATTGTAAGTTGCGTCATTTATGATTTCTTGAAGTCTTTCACCTTGTTCGATGTCTGTTTCCGACTCAAGCGTGACCGTTGGATCATTAATCAAATAGTCTTCATTATCTTTATATAAATCTTCGGCTTTTTGACGTGGTTCATATGTGAATGTACTTTCATAATGACCGTTTGTTTCCGGTTCACCGATCAGAATAGAGTTAAAAGGTAGAACCTCCCTTTCATGTAAAGCACCTTTTTCACTGGAAATATCAGCTTTGCCGTCTTTTAATTCATAATGTTCACCTTCGATACCCCACTGGAACAAGTTAGATACTTCAGGTGTCATCAGTTGATCATAAAATGCTAAGATCTCCTCCAATTGCTCTTCTGTTTCAATTGCTGATTTTGGAAACAACATTTGAGCTCCAAAGCCTGGTATAGCCCATACACTGTACTCACCATCCGGACCTTCGATATAATTAGTAACATCGAATTCTACATCCGAATTAAGATCTTTAGCATCTTCATATAATGACATAATATCGCCCATTGATCCTACATAAAGACCTGCCGTTCCATTTTTAAGCATTTCCTGCTGATCCGTTTTACTTGTAACTGGAAAGTCCTGGTTAATATATGCGTTTTCACGTAAGTCTTTCATGAAGTCCATCGCTTCCACATATTCTGGGAACATAAATTCCGGCAGTAACTCCCCATCTTCTTCTCCCCAGTAATTTGGTGTACCAAACCAAGACGCAACAGTTTTAAAGGCCCCATAAATCAGATCATTTCTATCTGTTAATCCCGTTGTATCATCTTCACCACTTTCATTTGGGTCATCTTCTGTAAATGCCCTTGCCATTTCATAAAATTCTTCCGTTGTTTCTGGTGCAGATAAACCTAAGTTATCTGCCCAATCTTTTCGGTATATAATACCTTGACGTGATAATGGTCTACCTTGATATAAACCATATACTTTTCCATTTACTTTTGTATTTTCGACAATTGTGTCTTTTAATTTTCCAAGGTTTTCATATTCATCTAAATAGGGACCTACCTCCCAAAATTGATCATCGCGTATCGCTTCTTTAAATTGATCCATTTGATCCATTCCAACACCAACCACTTCTGGGAGTGTGCCTGTTGCGAACGCTGTGTTTAATTTTTCGCTGTAGTTGTTATCTGGCACCCATTCTATATCTAGATTGACGTTTGTTGCATCTTGAACCAGATTTAAGATTTTGTCCCCAGGTACTTCTGGTGTGTGAAGACTAATCATCATCGTTATAGTTGGCCTATCTTCCTCAGCTACTTCTTCATTCTCATTATTATTCGCTTCATTCTCGTTGTTGTTATTATTATTGTTATTATTGCCATCATTTGAAGCGCTTTCATTATTGTCATTATTCTCGTTATTGCTTGATTCTCCCCCTGTTTCTGAATTACATGCAGTAAATAAGACCATTCCAAAAATAACAGCTGCGACTACAACTAATCTTTTTCTCCAACTCACTCATATCCCCTACCTTTTATTTTTTAAACACACCCTTATCATAAGGTGATTCAAAATGTTTGTATATAATCATTTTCTTACTACCCCACAAACCTTGTAGTGATAAAGACCCAATCCCGATGACGGCTGATCTTCTAATAAAATGATTATAGCGTTTACATTTTTTGTGATACGTAAAACATTATTATTTATTTGATTCATTTTTTCTATTAACGTTTTTACATCACACAGTCATCTAAAATTAAACATGGTAGGATGAACGATCTTTAAAAAATTCACTTCAGGCACTCGGGTTCATATCGCAACAACGACCTTTTCACAACACACATGTCTTATTCTAAATAATAAATCAACTGAAACTTCTGCATCTTAAGTCCAATGCAAAACGTTTCAGTTGTTGTTTATATTGGTGCAATTTGAGAATGAGTGTAGATTAAACTCATCTATTTCAATTATCTTCACCGATATTTACTTATTGAGCTTCTTGTAAAGACTCATTGTATTCTTTTATAATATCGTCTCCACCTTGGTTTTTCCATTCTTCTACTTGTTGTTCAAATCCATCTTTATCGATTTCACCTAAAATGTAATTGTAAGTTGCGTCATTTATAATCTCTTGCAGTCGTTCACCTTGTTCAATATCCGTTTCTGATTCAAGTGCAACCGTTGGATCATTAATCAAATAGTCTTCGTTGTCTTTATATAAATCTTCTGCTTTTTGACGTGGTTCATACGTAAACATACTTTCATAATGACCATTTGTTTCAGGTTCACCGATCAAAATAGAGCTAAAAGGCATTACTTCTCTTTCATGTAATTCACCATACTCACTGGAAATATCAGCTTTGCCGTCTTTTAATTCATAATGTTCACCTTCGATACCCCACTGGAACAAGTTAGCTACTTCAGGTGTCATCAGTTGATCATAAAATGCCAATATCTCTTCCAAGTGCTCTTCTGATTTAACTGCCGATTTTGGAAACAACATTTGACTTCCGAATCCTGGAATTGACCATATACCGTATTCACCAGTTGGCCCTTCTATATAATTATGAACCTCAAATTCTACATCCGGGTTAAGATCTTTTGCATCATCGTATAATGTTCTAACATCGCCCATTGATCCTACATAAATACCTGCCGTTCCATTTTTGAGCATTTCCTGCTGATCATTTTTACTTGTAACTGGAAAGTCCTGGTTAATATATGCGTTATCACGTAGATCTTTCATAAAATCCATCGCTTTCATATATTCTGGGAACATAAACTCCGGAAGTAACTCCCCATCTTCTTCTCCCCAGTAATTTGGCGTACCAAACCAAGACGCAACAGTTTTAAATGCCCCATAAACCAGATCATTTCTATCCGCTAATCCCGTTGTGTCATCTTCTCCACTTTCATTTGGATCATCTTCCGTAAATGCTTTTGCCATTTCATAAAATTCTTCCGTTGTTTCTGGTGCAGATAAACCTAAGTTGTCTGCCCAATCTTTCCGATAAATAATACCTTGGCGTGATAATGATCTACCTTGATATAAACCATACACTTTTCCATTTACTTTTGTATTTTCAACAATTGTATCTTTTAACTTTCCAAGGTTTTCATATTCATCTAAATACGGACCCACTTCCCAAAACTGATCATCACGTATGGCTTCTTTAAATTGATCCATTTGGTCTGCCCCGACACTAACCACTTCTGGAAGTGTATCCGTTGCAAACGCTGTGTTTAATTTTTCACTGTAGTTGTTATCTGGCACCCATTCTATATCTAGATTGACGTTTGTTTCTTCTTCAACTAGATCTAAGATTTTGTCACCAGGTACTTCCGGTGTGTGAAGATTAATCATCATCGTTATAGTTGGTCTGCCTTCATCATCTACTTCCCCATTATTACCCGCTTTATTATCATCATTACATGCAGTAAATAAAATCATCCCCAAAATAACAACTACAACAAATAAAAACCTCTTTTTCCAATTCATTCTTTTACCTCCTTGTATAACCTTAAACCTCAAACTTAAATTTCCTGAATACATTTTAACTATATGATATCTATGCCCATTTTGTATATAATCAATTCCTTACTAGACGTGAACCCCTTGATATCAATAGTGGACAACGATTACATAGTGTTGAAGTGATTATTGTATTATATGATTCCTGGACAATGAAAACTGAACACTCCTTTCATAAAAAGGCAAAAAAAAGCAACTGAAACGCTGGACATCAGACGTTTCAGTTGTTTATTTGTGAAATGTTTCAACTTATGTTTAGGATGTTACATGCACACCTACTTTTTTAGTTCGACGCTTGCCATGATTCATTATATTCCTTGATAATATCGTCTCCACCTTGTTCTTTCCACTTTTCAATTTCTTTATTGAAGCCATCTTCATCCAATTCATCTAATATATAGTTCGTTGTTGCATCATTAATGATCTCTTGTAAGCGATCACCCTGTTCAGAAAATGTCTCTGATTCCAAGCTAACTGAAAGATCATGAATTAAGTAGTCTTCATTATCCTTAAATAACTCCTGAGCTTTTGCATGTGGTTCATAATCATGAAAGCCTTCATACCTCCCATTTGTTTCTGGTTCACCAATTTCTAATGATAAGTATGGCTTGACTTCTCTATCAAACTTCGCCTGATCATCCGTTATAACTGCTTTGTTATCTTCGAGGGTGTAATGCTCACCTTCAACACCCCAATAAAATAAGTTGGCAATTTCAGGTGTCATCATCTGATCATAAAATGACAAAATCATTCTTAGATCGTCTTCTGTTTCAACAGATGCTTTCGGAAAAAGAAGCAGACTTCCATACCCAGGGATTGCCCATGTTCCATATTCCCCTTGTGGGCCTTCAATGTAATTATGAACATCATATTTAATATCTGGATTGATTTCCTTAGCATCATTATAGAGACTAACAACATCTGCAATGCCACCAATGCGCATACCTGCTGTTCCATTTTAAATCATGGCAGCCTCATCTTCTTTACTTGTTATCGGAAAGTCTTGATTGATATAGCCATTATCGCGTAGATCCTTCATGTAGTTCATGGCCTCTAAATATTCTGGAAACATAAATTCTGGTAAAAGTTGACCATCCTGTTCGCCCCTACTATTTGGTGTTCCAAACCAGGACGCAATTAATTTGAATGCTCCCCAATATAAGCCATCCCCATCCGCAATGCCTATCGTATCATCCTCACCACTTTGATTTGGGTCATCCTCTGTAAACGCTTGAGCCATTTCAAAAACTTCATCTGTTGTAGTAGGTGCTTCAAGACCTAAATGATCTGCCCAATCTTTGCGATAGACAATACCCATCCTTGAGAGTGGCCTCCCTTGATATAAGCTATACACCTTTCCATCAATCATCGAATTTTCAATAATAGGATCCTTCAATTGTGTCAGATGCTCGTAATCTTCTAAGTAAGGACCCACTTCCCAAAATTGCCCGTCGCGAATTGCTTCTCTAAATTGATCGAGTTGTTCTGAACCAATCGATACAACTTGAGGAAGTGTATTTGTTGCAAATGCCGTATTCAACTTTTCATTATAATTATTATTAGGCACCCATTTGATATCTAAGTTTACATCGGTCTTTTCTTCCACAATTTCACGTATTCTAGAATCTGGTACCTCTGGCGTATGTAATTTAGCCATAATCGATATTGTAGGTGTTTCCTCACTATGATCGCCATCATTGGCGCCGCTTTCATTATTCTCGTTAATTTTTCCTTCTTTACTCGTTTCGTCTCCACAAGCTGTGATTAAAATCATTCCTAAAATAACGACTATGACAAGCATAAACCTTTTTTTCCACTCATTTGCCCCCCACCTTTTAAGTTGATGTCTAATACACACCCAGTGAAAAA
>Ga0209487_1003463_pt1 | contig 12386 bp, 10 predicted proteins | sample Poulit2012_FD_187524 | JGI IMG/M metagenome (GOLD analysis project Ga0209487, IMG submission 187524) | Agricultural soil microbial communities from Georgia to study Nitrogen management - Poultry litter 2012 (SPAdes) (version 2) | ecosystem: Environmental > Terrestrial > Soil > Agricultural land... | reverse complement strand
AACAAGAAAATGAAGAACTTGAAAAAAATGAAAAGCTTGAAGAGAATCAAGAGCTTGAAGAAAATCAAGAAATTTCTGATACGGAATCAGATGCTGAGTCAGAAATTAATGAATTAAAACAAAAACTAGAAGATTTAGAAGACCAAAATTTACGATTGCAAGCAGAAATTCAAAATATGCGTCGTCGTAATAAAAAAGAAAGAGAAGCGGCAGTTAGATATCGTTCTCAAGATTTAGGAAAAGAAATTTTACCGGTATTAGATAATTTAGAACGTGCGCTGGAAACAGAAGTTTCTGACGAAGCAGGGAAAAGTTTAAAACAAGGTGTCGAAATGGTACTTGAAAGCTTTTATAGAGCACTTACTTCAGTAGGTATTGAAGAGATAGAAGCAGAAGGCAAACCATTTGATCCAAACTTCCATGAAGCGTATGCTCAAGTTCCAGCGGAAGAAGGACAAGAAAGTGGTGTCGTTGCTCAAGTTTATGAAAAAGGTTATAAATTACATGACCGAGTGCTACGTGCTGCTAAAGTGACCGTTACAGAATAAAAATTTAAGTTTAAAATTCTTATAATAATTAATGATGAAGGAGATTTTTTTATGGCTAAGATAATTGGTATTGATTTAGGAACAACAAACTCAGCAGTCGCTGTATTAGAAGGTGGAGAACCAACGATTATCCCGAATAAAGAGGGAAATCGTACAACACCATCTGTTGTTTCATTTAAAGACGGAGAAATTCAAGTAGGTGAAGTTGCTAAACGTCAAGCAATTACGAATCCAAATACAGTAATGTCTATTAAACGTTACATGGGTGAAGACCATAAAGTTGATATTGAAGGTAAACAATATACACCTCAAGAAATATCTGCTTTAATCTTACAACATTTAAAAGGATATGCTGAGGATTATTTAGGTGAAGAAGTTACAAACGCAGTAATTACAGTTCCAGCTTACTTCAACGACTCACAACGTCAAGCAACAAAAGACGCAGGTCGAATTGCTGGTTTAGAAGTTGATCGTATCGTAAACGAACCAACGGCTGCATCATTAGCCTACGGATTAGAAAAACAAGACCAAGAAGAAAACATCCTAGTCTTTGACTTAGGTGGAGGAACCTTTGACGTTTCTATTCTTGAATTAGGAGACGGTGTCTTCGATGTTCTTTCTACAGCAGGAGACAACTCACTAGGTGGAGACGATTTCGATGACAAAATTATCGATTTCTTAGTATCTTCTTTCAAATCTGAAAATGGTATTGATTTATCAAACGATAAAATGGCTTTACAACGTCTAAAAGACGCAGCTGAAAAAGCTAAAAAAGAATTATCAAGTGTATCATCTACACAAATTAGTTTACCATTCATCTCAGCAGGAGAAGCAGGTCCATTACACTTAGAACAAACATTAACTCGTGCTAAATTTGACGAATTAACACAAGATTTAGTTGAACGTACAAAAGAACCATTACGTCGTGCAATTAGTGACGCAGGTCTTTCAAAATCTGATATCAACCAAGTTATCTTGGTAGGTGGATCAACACGTATTCCAGCTGTTGTGGACACAGTCAAACAAGAAACTGGAAAAGATCCAAACCGTTCAGTGAACCCTGATGAAGTTGTCGCGATGGGAGCTGCCGTACAAGGTGGAGTAATTTCTGGTGATGTTAAAGATATCGTATTACTAGACGTTACACCTCTATCTCTTGGTATTGAAACAATGGGTGGTGTATTTACTAAACTAATTGATCGAAATACAACCATTCCAACAAGTAAATCACAAGTATTCTCTACAGCCGCTGATAACCAACCAGCAGTAGATATTCACGTTTTACAAGGTGAACGTTCAATGGCTGCAGATAATAAAACGTTAGGTCGTTTCCAACTAACAGATATTCCACCAGCACCACGTGGAGTACCTCAAATCGAAGTAAAATTTGACATTGATAAAAATGGTATTGTAACAGTTTCTGCTAAAGACCAAGGAACTGGAAAAGAACAAAACATTACAATTAAATCTTCTTCAGGTTTATCTGATGAAGAAATTGATCGTATGGTTAAAGAAGCTGAAGAAAATGCAGAAGCCGATAAAGAACGTAAAGAAGAAGTAGAACTTCGAAACGAAGCCGATCAACTTGTCTTCCAAACAGACAAAACACTAAAAGATTTGGAAGGGAAAGTTGACGAAGAAGATGTTAAAAAAGCAGAAACAGCTCGTGATGAGTTGAAAGAAGCTATCGAAGAAGATAACATTGACTTAATTAAAGAAAAACGCGATGCATTAAGCGAAATTGTTCAAGAGTTGACTGTAAAATTGTATGAACAAGCAGCAGCTGAACAACAAGCTCAAGAAGGAGCTGCTGAAGGGGAAGAATCAGCAACTGACGACGATGTAGTAGATGCTGATTTTGAAGAAGTAGACGACGAAGACGAAGAATAAAATATAGGTTTAAAAATTAAATTCAGTAGAGCGCTTAAGAGAAAGCTAAATATTTAGCTTTCTCTTTCCACTGTATTTAATTAAACCTTACATTTTTTAGATAAAATGACGGAGGATTTGATGGCTGAAAAACGAGATTTATACGATGTATTAGGTGTCTCAAAAGACGCTTCGCAAGACGAAATAAAAAAAGCATACCGACGACTATCTAAAAAATATCACCCAGATTTGAACGATGCACCGGATGCCGAAGAAAAATTTAAAGAAGTCGCTGATGCATACGAAACATTATCAGACCAAAAGAAACGCTCACAATATGATCAATTTGGGCATGCGTCAACGGATCCCAATTTCAATGGTGGAGGATTCGGTGGTTTTGGCGGCGGAGATTCATTCTCTGGCTTTGAAGATATTTTTGACCAATTTTTTGGCGGAGGTGGCAGAAGAGCTTCACGTAATCCAAATGCTCCAAGACAAGGTGAAGATCTACAGTATGTAATGGATTTGACTTTTGAAGAAGCAATATTTGGAAAATCAACCACTATTCGCTATAATCGAAAAGATGTCTGTAAAACGTGTGAAGGAAGCGGTGCGAAACCAGGCACAACTCCAGAAACATGTACACGTTGTGGTGGCGCTGGTCAAATAAATGTTGAACAGAATACGCCTTTAGGCCGAGTAATGACGCAGACTGTTTGTCCTGAATGTCAAGGAACAGGAAAAATTATTAAAGAAAAATGTCCAGATTGTAGTGGAGAAGGCTTCCAATCAGAACGTCATTCTGTAAAAATTGAAGTTCCAGCAGGTGTTGAAGATGGAAACCAAATTCGTCTACAAAGTCAAGGAGACGCTGGGAAAAACGGAGGTCCTTATGGCGATCTTTATGTAATTTTCCGAGTAAAACCTTCTGATACTTACACACGTCGTGGAACGGAAATTTATTATGAATTACCTATTAATATTGTTCAAGCAACATTAGGTGATGAATTAGAAGTCCCAACTGTACATGGAAAAGTAAAATTAAAAATTCCAGCCGGTACACAGGCGGGTACAACATTTCGTTTGAGAGGAAAAGGAGCACCATCATTACGTACCCATCATACTGGTGACCAACACGTTCAAGTGAAGGTGGAAATTCCTAAAAAGGTTACAGAAGAACAAGCCGAACATTTGCGTGCGTTTGCCAAAGAAAGTGGTTATGAAGAAACTAAAGAACAAAAGGGTGAAACCTTTTTCTCAAAAGTGAAAGATGCATTTAAAGATAAAGATTAATTAGTAATAAATAACGAATAGGTCAACATTTTTATTTACTTAAAAGTTTTATGGCGCTTATAGTCAAACTATGTAAATAAATGGTTGGCCTTTTTTGTTGAATAAAGAATGTGGTAGGTCTAATACAGACAATATTGAAAGGATTGTATATCACACAAATGATTGATATAATAAAGAATGAAGTTTTTTATGTAGAATAAGGATTGGGGTTATAAATGATTGATAAAAATAAAGCACGTGAGCGTCAGAAAATAGTGCGAAACTTTTCAATAATAGCACATATTGATCATGGAAAGTCGACTTTAGCAGATAGAATTTTAGAGTTTACAAAAACGATTGCTGACCGTGAAATGACAGAACAAGTTTTAGATTCTATGGATTTAGAGCGCGAGCGTGGTATAACAATTAAATTAAATACAGTTGAAGTAGAATATACCGCCAAAGATGGAATTACTTATATTCTTCATTTAATCGACACTCCTGGACATGTGGATTTTACTTATGAGGTTTCTCGTAGTTTAGCAGCCTGTGAAGGAGCGATATTAATAGTGGATGCCGCCCAAGGAATTGAGGCACAAACATTAGCCAACGTTTATTTAGCACTGGACAATGATTTAGAAATTGTTCCCGTGATTAATAAAATTGATTTACCTGCAGCAGATCCTGAGCGTGTTGCTCTTGAGATAGAAGAAGTTATTGGTTTACCAGCTGAAGATGTAGTACAAGCTAGTGCCAAAAATGGAATTGGGATAGAAGAGGTTCTTGAAAAAATAGTACAAGAGATTCCTGCCCCTCAAGGCGATATTGATAATCCTTTGCAAGCTTTAATTTTTGATTCAGAATACGATTCTTACCGTGGAGTGGTATTAAGTATCAATGTGCAAGAAGGGATGATTCAAAAAGGAGACATCATTGAATTAATGCATAACGGTAAAACGTTTGAAGTGACTGAGGTTGGAGTCTTTTCACCACATCCAGTAATTCGTGAAGCATTAACTGTTGGCGATGTTGGTTATGTTACGGCAAATATCAAAAACGTTAAAGATACACAAGTAGGGGATACGATTACCTTAGCCAACAATCCGGCCAAAGCCCCACTTCCTGGCTATCAACAAATGAAGCCTATGGTATATAGTGGAATGTTCCCATCAGACTCAGGGGATTATGAAGATTTACGTGAAGCACTTGAGCGTTTGCAGTTAAATGACTCATCTTTACGATTTGAACCTGAAGTTTCTCAAGCTTTAGGCTTTGGTTTCCGTTGTGGCTTTCTAGGTATGTTACACATGGATGTTGTTCAAGAGCGTCTAGAACGTGAATTTGACTTAGATTTAATTACAACAGCTCCTTCTGTAATTTATGAAGTTGATAAAACAGACGGAGAAACAATAGAAGTTTCTAACCCATCGGAGATGCCTGAACAGACATTGATTGATAAAATTCGTGAACCTTTCGTAAAAGCAACGATTTCTGCTCCAAATGACTACGTAGGTCCTGTGATGGAATTATGTCAAAGTAAACGTGGAGAATTCATCACGATGGAATATCTAGATGACATTCGGGTAAATATTATATATTATCTTCCTCTATCAGAAATTGTATTTGATTTCTTTGATCGCCTAAAATCCAATACTAAAGGTTATGCTTCATTAAATTATGAAGAAGCTGGCTATCGAGAAAGTGATTTAGTCAAAGTAGATATTCTAATTCATGGCGATCAAGTAGATGCTTTAAGTTTCATTGTGCATAAAAATGAAAGCCAAGATCGTGGACGAAAAATTGTTGAGAAGTTAAAAGAAGTTATTCCACGTCAACAATTTGAAATTCCTGTTCAAGCGGCAATTGGTAACCATATTATTGCTCGTTCAACAGTTCGTGCTTTCCGTAAAGATGTGACTGAAAAATTATACGGTGGAGATGTTACGCGCCGGATGAAACTTTTAGAAAAACAAAAAGAAGGTAAGAAGCGTATGAAGAGTGTGGGAAATGTCGATATCCCACAAGAGGCTTTTATGGCCGTGTTAAACTTGGATGAAGATAATAATAAAAATAATTAAATAAATACACAAAAAATTATAATATTAAAAAACCGTTTATCTTTTGCATTAAGAAGATAAATGGTTTTTTTAGTATGATTAAAAAGAAAGGTATCACTAGTTTTATTTGTGAAAAAAAGACAAGCTTTTTAGAGAAAAATCCCCAAATACGATAGGTTAAATATTCCTTCCAACCACCTTTCTGCAAGATTGTGAAATTTGTGTTATAATAGAAGTACAAATAACGATGAATCGTTTAAAAGATAAGAGAAGATGATTTTAAGAAGTGAAGGAACAAATTTTATATGGAGGAATAATAAATTGACAAAAACAAATCTTATTGAATTAGATTGGGACAATCTAATTACATCAGATGACTTATCGACTGAAGAAGCAAAAGTTCGCGCCTCAATAATAGATCACTACCTCTCAAATTTTACAACAGATGAAGAAATTGACAGAGCAATTCCTAAAAATATAACCAAGATAACAATTGATAACTCTCTATTAGAAACTGATGAGCTCATCTTAGAAAAAATATCAAATGAACAACTTTTTGAATATTTCCAAGAAGATAAGGTAGCCGTTGATTCATCCATTCTTTTCCCCAAAATGAAAAGAATCAATCATTTGTTTTGGTTTTTACACAATCTAAGCCTTTTAAATATTCAAGAGTCAAAAATTTATATTCGTAATCAAGAAGAATTATCGATTCATTCTTATCAATTGATTGATTCTGCTTTGTTTTTTGGCTTTTTAACACGAATAAAAGAAGAAGACAACGTATATTTAATTCCAACAAATTTGTATGAAGAATTTATAAAACAGCCAATAGACCGACAATATCCTCTGTTTTTACTAGCTCTTGCTCGTAACGAGACGGTAAGTGAAGTGCTCCAAGTCCAATTAAATGATCCCATTTATGATAACATTAGCCGAGAGATGGTTCATAACATCTTGGCAGCAGATCCAAATATTCAAAAGGAATCGCTATCTGATGAGGAAATTAAAGGAATTGCTAATAATTTTAGGTATTGGTTTTTAAATATTAAAAAAATAATTCTAATTAAAGAATAATAAGAGGAAAAAATAAAAGAAGATAATAGAAATTTCCTATTAACTTCTTTTCGTTTTTATATTTTGGTTGCAGGTCTCATTTGATTGGATTGGATAACAAGTGAGTGACGTTTCCCTAGCCTACAATTTACTCGATTAAACCATTGATAAAACTCTTGTAAAAAAATACCTACTGATAGTCCTCTAGGTACTAAGTTACGGTAAGTTTTCGTTTTTCCTAAAATGACTTTAATGATAGGAGCGATGGCTTTTTTAGGACGTAATTGCGGAAAAGGGAAGGCTAAATTTTTATAATTAAAGATTCGAGTTTGTGGTTGATCATTCCAAGTTCTGTACCGTTCAAACTCTTCATCATTGAAACCTGTTAAAAAAGGGCCAGGATTAATGGTTGCGACTTCAATATTAAATTCTTGAAGTTCTTGTTGGAAAGCTTTAGCTATCGCTTCTATGGCAAATTTAGAAGATGAATATGGTCCTGAGAACGGATTTACCATCAGTCCAGAAATCGAAGAGATAAAAATGATTCGGCCGTATCCTTTATTTATCATTTTTTGAGAAAATCCTTGAGTCAGTAAAAAAGTACCAAAGACATTCACTTCATATTGATTTCTGAAATTTTCCTCAGGAATGTCCACTAAGGCCCCACCTTCTTTCACAGCCGCATTATTTACTAAGATATCAATGTCCCATTCCCAGGCTTTCTTTCGATCTGCTGGATCGGTGATATCTATTTTTTCAACAACCAATGGGATTTCAAGCGCTTCTGCGTCTGCTTTTAGAAGATCTGCTTGGAATTGTGTTTCTGTTGTAGCAATAACTTTCTTACCTAACTTGGCAAGGGTGAGCGCGGTTAATTTACCTAATCCACTTCCAGAACCTGTAATTAAAATAGTTTCCATAGGCATATAAATTCCTCCAATTTTCTTTATTTGGATTCTCACCTAAACTGTAGCAGTAGTTGTTGAAATATAAAATTGATTTGACCTCTAATGGTTAAATAAGTCATTTATTTTTGTTGTTCATTTTCTAAGCAGGCATATAACTGTGGGAAATGCTCACATTGAGGATTTCGTGGGTGACAAATTTCTCTTCCAAAATTAATCATTGCTTGATGAGCAGCTCCCCAGAGTTCTGGAGGAATGACTTCACATACTCTCTTTTCAATGTCTTTAGGTGTAGCATTTTTTTCAACAATTTGATGATGCTTGCATACTCGAGTTACATGAGTGTCTACCGCAAAAGCAGGTTCTTTGAAAGCCACACTTAAAAGAATATTTGCAGACTTTGGCCCGATTCCTGTAAGGGACTCTAATTCTTTTCGAGTGTGAGGCACTTCACCGTCAAACCGTTCTAATAATTGTTGACTGCTCTGATAAATATATCTGGCTTTATTTCGATACAAACCAATTGAACGAATATATGGTTCAATTTCTTCGGGAGAAGAAGCAATGACAGCTTCTGGATTAGGATAGCGTTCGAATAGAGTAGGGGTGACTTTTGCTACGGATTCATCCGTTGCTTGAGCACTTAAAATAACCGCCAGCAGTAATTGAAAAGGATTTTCATAATGCATAGTTGGGGTAGCTTCTGGATATAAATGAATAATTTCTTGGATGACTTGTCTTGCACATTGTTTGGTTAACATCGTTAATACCTCTCTTTTCATAATTACTAATGTAGTATATCAAAAGGAAGAGTCTTTTGTCTGATTTATTTATTAATAAATTAAAAATGATGGTATAAAGTCAGTATTTCGTGTCATTCTTTGATAGGATAAGGATACATAAGATTTAAAAGTTAAGGAGGAAAATAAATGAGTGATAAAATAGAACAATTAAAAGAACAATTAGCAGATAGCCAAAAAATTGTTTTCTTCGGTGGTGCAGGTGTTTCAACAGAGAGTGGTATTCCTGATTTTCGTTCTTCCAACGGTTTATATATGAAAGATAGTGGAACGCATGTTTCTGCTGAACAAATGGTTTCACATTCTTTTTACAAACGTTATCCTAAAGAATTTTTTAAATATTATTTTGAAAATTTAGTATTTGAAGAGGCTAAACCAAATCAAGCACATATTTTTCTTAAAGAGTTAGAAGATCAAGGAAAGAAGATCAGTATAGTTACACAAAATATTGATGGCTTACACCAAAAGGCAGGAAGTACAGTAGTCCATGAGCTGCATGGCTCAACATTAAGAAATTATTGTACACAATGTCACCAACAATATAAGATAAATGAATTAGAGTTAGATAATGAGGGCATCCCTCGTTGTCCAAAAGATGGTGCTATTGTACGCCCGGATATTGTCTTGTATGAAGAAGGACTAGATCAAAATGTTATCCAACAAGCTGTCAAAGACATTCAAAGGGCAGATATGTTGATGATTGCAGGAACTTCTCTGATTGTTTATCCAGCAGCTGGTTTAGTGAATTACTTTAATGGAGATCATTTGGTTGCTATTAATAAATCATCCATTCGTGTCCCAGAAGGAACTTTAATGTTTAAGGACTCCATTTCCAATGTTTTTTCTAAATTGTAAATTATAAGAAATGAAGATCAATTTTATACTAAAAGAGCGCTCTTATATGAACTGCTCCTGACTACTTAAGAAGGGGGCGTTCACATTAATAGGCGCTCTTTTATTTTTTATTTATTCTTTTTCTTGCCAATCCATGGGGTTCATAAATTCTATATGACGGATATCTTCTAAAGTTGTGTCAACCAAGCGTCCGTTTTTTAAAAGTAAATAGATTCTATCTTCAAAAGTACCCGAAACCATACAAGGGACATCTTTAAAATAAGCACCGTTTTGTAAAATATTTGCTTGAATTAAAACGGGATTTCCTGTGTGATATGCTTGTCCTAAAATTTCACTAATTTCTAAGAGAGATTGTTTGGGTTTAGCTGTAACATCTTTTAACTGCTCTTTTTTTTCCATCTTTGAGAGAAGTTCCGTATGGTCAGATAACATCAAGCCTAACCACTTCATTTTCCCACGATCTTTGTACCCTAATTGATCAGGAGTTAAACGAATAATTTTCTTCTCCATATATATTCATCCTCACTTCTAGTTATTTTCTTCGGTATTTGCTTGGTGACCACCCAATAATTTACTCCGTTGGAAAGCCATACCATTTTGAATTAAACTACTAGCATGTAAAAGAGAAGTGTAGCCATATTTTCTTCGAACTAAATCAACGACTTTATTCAAACGCTCGTCTTTTAAAACATCTTCTGTGCTTTCAAATAAGCTTAATTGGTAATCTTGTTTAGGAGCAATTTTATGAAAAGTAACATTAATTATTCGAACGGGATAGGGCTCATAATATTTTCGGAACAAACGATTCATATAATTTACTAATTTTTTAGAAGAATCTGTCGGTTCTATAGTCATTTGATGACTAAAGCCAGGATGATTGGTTTGTTTAGAATAACCGATTGTTAACTTTACAATACTGGTTGTTAACCCATGTTCCCGTAATCTCATTGCATTCTCTTCGGTTAGTTCGCCAATAACTACTTGAACATCATATGGATTTATATAATCTCTATTCAAAATTTGATTTTTTGAAAAAGAGTTTTCTTTTGGAGTAAAGTGATCCGATAAAATTGTGCGGTCAATTCCGTGCGCATGAAAGAAAAGTTGTTCTCCAATAATATTAAAACGGTCTTTTAATTTATGAACATCATATTGAGCCAAGTCTTTTAAATTATGTATACCTAATTGATTTAATTTTGCTTCTGTACGAGAACCGATTCCCCAAAAATCTGTCAGTTTTTCAATTTGCCAAATAGTACTTTCGACATCTTTATAACCCCAATAGGCTTGATAGTTATTTTTGTCATCTTTTTTCGCTTGGTGATCTAAAGCAAGTTTTGCAAGTAAAGGATTATCACCAATGCCTACCGTTGCTATAAGGTGTAACTCTTTCCAAATATCTAATTGTATTTGATGAGCGATTTCTTTTGTAGTTCCAAACAAAGCATGAGAAAAAGTAACATCCAAAAAAGATTCATCACTACTATAAACGTGTAAATCTTCTATAGAGACATATCGTTTAAAGATTTCGACGATTTCTAAATTCTTTTTTAGATAAAGTGCCATACGAGGTTCAACAATTTCTATTTGTGAATGTTTGGGTATTTCGTAGACTCTTGTTCCTGTTTTTACGTTATAGAGTTCTTTCACGCGAGGAGACGCTGCAAGAACGAGCCCACCGTTATTGTCAGGCTTACTGACAACTGCTATCATAGCTTCTAAGGGATGTTGATGACGTTCTACTGCTTCAACGCTAGCAAAAAAAGATTTAATATCAATACATAAAATATCACGATGAGGTTCATTTGAATAGTCCATATAGAGAAGCGTTTCTTGCTTTTTACTCATGAATTTAGCTCCTTTCTAGAACAATATACCGAATGTGTGTTCGGTTATTATTATAAAAAAAGGATAAAATATAGTCAAGGGGAACAAATGAAGATTATTAATTATTTTAATTAATACTATGAAGGGAATTGTTTATAAATATGGTAAAATAAAGAAAAGACAAGGAGGAAATAGAATGTCTTTGGATTTAGGAAGTTATATTTATAAAAATATGCTAAAAAAAGCTACATACTACCAATGGAAAATTATTGTGGATCGTTCTAAAAGAGCCATAGAAATTTATTTTACGATATCACTAGATATACCAGATGAACAGTTTGTCCAAGATGCCAATGCTAAAGTGAATGAAGCAGGACAGTTGAATTTTGAAGAAGTGGTTTGTTTTTATGATGAAGCCAATAATAAAATTGTTCCAAAAAATTATTTAGTAGCCGTCCCTCTAAATATAAACACAGGAATAGAACAAGGCTACGTGGATGCTTTTATTAAGCAGTTAAATATTATCGCCTCAAATGCTAATGGACAAATAAGAGAATACTTAACCGATGAAACCCAGAGTGAATTTTCACTCGTATGGAATGAACAAAATATGGAAAACACAATACATACCATGAAGGAAACAAAAAATTATCTCACAGAGACATTAACGATTGAATTTGAAGAAAAAGCGTCATTGATTGATCAATTCAAGGAGGAGCATGATGGCGGAATGGAAAGAATATAGCGTTCATATTAATGAAGAGGCGGTAGAGAGTGTTTCAGAGCTATTTATGGAATTAGGATCTGCTGGAGTAAGCTTGGTTGATCGGACTGATTTTGAAACGATGCCTGAATATGGATTTGATTCGTTATGGGCATTAGATGAAGCAAAGTTTCCGACTGACGGTGTGGTGATTAAAGGCTATTTTCCAGTAGAAGCGGTGCATTCAAATTTAGAAAAAACACTTCATCAGCGACTCGAAAAATTAAAAGCGTTTGATTTGAATGTGACAAATTATACAGTGGAATCAAGAACGTTAATGGATTCGGATTGGAATAATAAATGGAAAGAATTTTATCATTCTGTTCCGATTACACGTTATTTAACGATTGTTCCTGAATGGGAAGAGTATACAAAAAGAAAAGATGATGAGCAACTGATTGTAATGGATCCAGGTTTAGCCTTTGGAACAGGTA
>Ga0209487_1003462_pt1 | contig 12387 bp, 10 predicted proteins | sample Poulit2012_FD_187524 | JGI IMG/M metagenome (GOLD analysis project Ga0209487, IMG submission 187524) | Agricultural soil microbial communities from Georgia to study Nitrogen management - Poultry litter 2012 (SPAdes) (version 2) | ecosystem: Environmental > Terrestrial > Soil > Agricultural land... | reverse complement strand
ACCAGTATTTTGCAATTCATTATTTTTATGAAGTGTCATGCCAATTTGTTTAATATCTATATCTGTCAACTTTTTAGGGTTTCCTCCGAGTACATATAACCCTGAAGATGCATTATCCGCAACAGTATCTGCTAGCGTAATTTTCCAGTCTTTGATCCGACTGTCTACGATCTCTAGCGCAGGTACAATCACGTCAGTTGCTCGCAACACATCCCAAGTTGTAACGTTTGGACCAATTAAATCATCTTTCAAAATAAAGGCTAATTCTCCTTCCACTTTTGGTTGTAAAACATCTTTAAAAGAAATGGTACCACCATTTTCAATTTCCATTTGTTCTAAAAGATGGCCATAATCTGGTTCATCAACACCTAACATTTCTTGCATTGCTAAAGAAGTTAATCCGATCTTCTTTCCTGTGATCGTTTGGCCGTTTTGGACATTATCTTCAATTGTTTGAAGTTGCACTTGATAAGCTTCGTCAATCGTAAGTTCAGGATCCAGCACAGTAAGTGGCTGGACCCCTTCTTCCGTTTCCCAAGCCTTGTTCAAATGTTTCGCATGATTCTTTATTTTAGTTAATGATAATGATTTCATTACTATTCTCCTTGTATCCAATTCATTCATACTAATAATTGTTCGCAACTTTCAATTATAATGAGGCTTATAACAGTCTTTTACAATAGGTTTCCAATTTTCTTATTTTAAAGATTTACATATTACTGCCGGGCTGCTGTTTTTTTGCCATTTCAGGTATCCCTTGATACCCTATTTCTGATCCGGACTGTTTTTCTTTCACAAAGAAAATCGCAATTGCACCAATAACCGCTGGAATAGCAAACGCTAAAAAGTTTTGATATGTTGGGAGTGCTAAAGTTAGAAGGACTCCACCTACCAAAGGACCAGCTATTGCTCCCAAACGTCCAACACCTAAAGCCCAGCCAACACCACTAGAGCGTATCTTGCTCGGGTAATATTGACTAGTATAGGCATTAGCAATGATCTGTGTTCCAACTGTTGAGGCACCAGCTATTGCCACTAACACATATAAAAGAAGAATATTTGCCTTAAATCCTAAAAACGAAATAGAAATCGCAGCTATTATAAAAAATAGAACCAATACTTTTTTCGGATTCCATTTATCAGATAACCAGCCTCCTCCAATTGCTCCAAATATTGCCCCAAAATTTAAAACTAATAAGAATAATATACTTGAAGTAAGGGGATAGCCAGCTGCATTCATAAGTTCTGGTAGCCAAGTGTTCATACCAAAAATCATTAATAAACACATGGAAAATGCCAACCATAACATGACAGTACTAAAAGCGCGGCCCTTTTTGAACAATTCAGCTACCGCATTTCCTACTTCTTGCTCAGGGAAGCCTGTCGAAAATCGCTCTCCATCCGAAGGTACATATTTTGTTTTTAATTTTACTAAAATAGATGCAAGTTCCTTGTTCTGTTGTCTTGCAATCAATATATATGGTGATTCAGGCAATGTTTTATACATAAAAGGTAGCAATAAAAGTGGAATTCCTCCAATAAAGAATGTAACCTCCCATCCATACTTTGGAATTAAGAGTATTGCAATCAATGCAGCAACGATTCCTCCGACAGAATAACCACTAAACATTACTGATATTAGCGTACTTTTTAAATTCCTCGGAGCATATTCTGACATTAATGCTATAGCATTTGGCATCACACCACCTAAGCCAATTCCCGCAATAAAACGAAACATTCCAAATTGGTAAATGTTATTAGTAAAGCCAATAATAAACGTAAAGAAGCTAAATATAGCAACACAAAAAATAATGATATTTTTCCTTCCTATTCTATCCGCTAAAGTACCAAAGAAAAAGGCTCCTAGCATCATACCAATTATAGTAGCACTTCCTAACATACCTGCTTGATTCGATGTAATACCCCATTCCTCAATCAGAACAGGAATAGCGGACCCCAAAATCACAAGATCATAACCTTCACTAAAAATAGCAAAAGCACACCAAAATAATACCATTCCGTGATAACGATTAAATTTTGTTTCATCAATCATTTCCCTGACATTAATATTTTTCATTATCAAGACACCTCTTATTTTCTATTTGAAAACAATTTGGAAATTTAGTGTTTACTTCTACGTTGTAGGAGAAACTGTCCATCATGTCCGAATATTAAAGACTTCTTCTGCTTACAAAATCATTTATAACACCAACGTTTATGTCATATTAATCACTTTCTTATTTGACTTTAGTATGATTAGGTTATTCATAAATGAACTTCATCCTATTGGGTTCTTTGCTCCAAATCTTCCCCCATCATCTGTAAATTACTCTGATTGAATGATAAATATAATATCAGGGTTCCAATCATTAGAACAAAAAATTTTAGTCTAAACTTAAAAAATCATGATGGACATCTTCAACGGTTTCTTAAGTTCACTTTTGTATAACAACTATTTTATTTAAACATCTAGCTAGTGCAGCCCCTTGTATCTGCACTCATATACATATAAATCGAACGTCATAACCACGATTTATATCAACTTGGTAATATCATGGAAAACCTCACTTTAAAAACATTATCCTTTCAAAGTTGTTGTATTTTGATGATATAAGATACACTCCTCCAAAAATGACAGTGTTTGCATATTATAGGCTTTCCCCATCTTGTGTAAGTGATTACAATGTCCAGAAAACCTTTGAACACCCACATCAATAAAAGGTGTCGAACTAAATAAAGAGGGAACCCTGCTCATCACTTCATTTGTGCATTGCCAAATATTATCGAATTCTCCCAGGGCAAAATGTACGGGAACACGAATACTAGAACTCTCTTCTAATATTCTCTCATCCCATCTTAACGCATCCTCGATTTCAGATTCTGCAATAGGAGTTGTAAAAGTTTTAATATCTTTATTGACTACCTCAGAAGAACGTGTCCATTCGGGCCCATACATGATCGAACCTTTTATATGAGCCTCCATTTGAACATAACCATTTAGAATCGATTCCCTTAAAGCTTTTTTAGTTTGCTCATGAAATAATAAACCTGCTCCACTCAAATCTAAACCAAGTAAAGGATATGTCTTATTCTCATTCGTCAATATGACAGATATCATAGCACCTATTGAATGGCCAACTAAAAAATAACCAGCGGATTCTAACCCATATTTCTCAAAAGCTTCATTTATTGCCATCTGAATTGCTGGAATTTGCCCATCAAATGAATTCGGTCTATCCACAGCAATTCCATATCCAGGTCGGTCAATCGAAACTACAGAATATCCCATTTCTGCACCCAATTTGAGTAAAGATAATTCTTGCTCTAAATTAAAATATTCGGATCCATACATTCCCCCATGAATTGCAAAAATTAATGCTTTTGGAGAAGTTCCTACTGCTGGAGCATATAATCCGGACAATTGATTCTCACCATGTCCTAATATAATTTCTTGAATATCAGTCATTTGTTAATCCTCCATTCAGATTATCATGTAGTTTTCTTAATCGTGTCATCACTTATTATGGCAATCTGGAAGATAAGTAGCTGATGGTTTATTATTTCGACCATCTAGCTTACTATTTATCCTCCAAGATTAAGGATTGGGTTCATATTCATGTATAAATATGTTGTCCAAGAAATTTACTGGGCTTTCAAAAATAAACGGACGACTTCTACAAATGGTTCCGTTTTTTCAATCTGTGTCCAGTGTCCACATTCAGAAAACGCATGTAATTCCGAATGCGGCAATAGTTTAATCAATCGATAACTAGTATCTTCTATCGGAATAACCTGATCATCTACGCCATGAATTAATAAAGTAGGAATTTTAATTTGTTTGATCTGTTCCTTTGATAAAGAAAGTTCATCCAGTCTTTCTTGTCTTGATTCAAAGAACATAGTTGCAAATGCATCTTTTGTTTTCGATTCGATACTTGCTTCATATCGCAACCGAATAAGTTCTTCATCCTTTGCTAATTCCTCATCAAATGAAAATAAATCAATTAACTCCCGCATCGATTGAAGACTAGGCTCATATCCCCAAACACGATCCAATCCATAGGAAATTTTATGTTGAATTCCAACCGTGCCCATTAAAACTAATTTTTTTATTAAATCAGGTCTTCTTTGAGCCACATGAAGTGCCATAGCACCGCCAAATGAATTTCCGATTAAATACACAGGCTCATCTGAAACTGATTCAATAAATCCAACCAGATGATTAACCCATAAATCCAATGTATATTGATCTTTTTCCACTTTATCCGTATCACCAAATCCAACAATATCCGGTGCAAATACTTGAAATGATTCACTGAAATGCGGAATGACCAACCGCCAATTAGCAAAAGCCGAAACTCCTGGTCCCGATCCGTGTATTAAAATCATTTTATCTTTACCTGAACCTTGTTCATGATAATGGGTATTGATTCCATTAACTTCCATATACTTAGAATTAATTTGCAAGTAAAAATCCTCCTTTTATTATCGAACAACAAATAAAAACTAATATTTTTTAACTAGATAAGTGTAAAAGGAAGAAGCGAGTAGCTCTCTTCTCCTCTTTTTATCAATAACATTCATGTCAACTATACTATGATTATTTTACCTTTTCTTTGCTTTTGATTGGTGTTCCATAAATGAAAAACTCTTCGGGTAAGCTAGAACCGTGCCATAAAATAGCCTTTTCTGTATCTTCACCCTTCCACTCCACTGTTTCCCAATCCGGATCAAAGATTAAATATCCTGAATCCCCAAATAGTTCCACACGATTTCCACCCGGTTCAAAAACATACATACACGAGGCTTGGGATACACCATGTTTGATTGGACTTACTTCAATTTCGTAACCGTTATCAATTAATAAGTCAGATACATCTGATAAGTTCTGTGGATAACCATACCAGTAACAAATATGATGTAGACGCCCTTTCTCCCCTAATCCATCTCCCATAATAGCGATATCATGAGCTAAATTTGTAACACTTAACCAAGCTGCTACATCTTTATCATTTTCATCTAAAATACGTTCACGCACATTAAACCCTAATGCTTCTTCCAAAAACTCCACATTTTTATTTGTTTCTTGCGCTAGCAAGTTCACATGATCTAAACGGCGGACAGGCACACCTCGTCCTGGACGTTTTTGTGGACGATTTAATAGGGCTGTTTTCTGATCTTCTGAAGCTTTAAAATAGTCTACTTCCCAAAAAATTTCCATTTTATGACCATCAGGTGATTGGAACTGATAAGCAGGTCCATGACCAACATCGCCATCAATCCAACCAAGTCCATAGCCCATCTTTTCGATAGCATCTACCCGACGCTCAAGAGCTTGAGGGGTCCTAGTTCTTAGAGCCATATGGCCTAAACCAGCTTCATCATTCTCCGTAATAATTAATGTATTATGATAATGATCTTCATAAGCACGCATATAAACGGATTTCCCTTTCCGATGCGCTACATCCATCCCTAACATATCTCTAAAAAATGCTACTGATTCCTCTAATTTCGGACTGTAAATTTCAAGATGTGCCAGATGTGCAATATCAAAAATTGGTTCATTCATTTTTATTACCTCCAAATAATAATTTTAATGTTCCAGAAAAAAATCAACCTTGAACTACATACTTTTTACCCCTGCAATTCCCTTAAGATTGAACTTACAATGTAAGCCGTTACATTTTACTTAATAATCAAATTTGTAAGTAATTCTACAGTAGTTTCGTAAAATTATTTAGCCTACTTTACACTACTAATCTCCGTATATTGAGAGTCTTCCGGGAATTTTATTATATCCTTTTCTATCTTGTACCCATTAAGCCATTCATGCATATTAAATAGACCTTTATACGTGTTAAAAATATCACCTCCCGGTAAATTATCGACCGTTGCCTCAGCACCGGGTGTATCAATAAAATCCCAAATAGTACTTGCCATCATCTGAACCATCGATGCTCTTGGTTTACGCATTCTTTCATATCGTGTAAGAAGCTCTGATACATGATTACCTTTTTTAATATCTTTTAAATAACCTGATAAGACTACTGCATCTTCCATTGCCTGTGCCGCTCCTTGACCCAGATAAGGAAGCATGAAATGAGCAGCATCTCCAAGTAAGGTTATCCGATTTGAACTCCATCTATCTAGTTGTGGCATATCATATAATGCCCAAAGTTTTGTATTCGGGCATGCCTTAATCATTACTTGTACATCTTCATCCCAATCCGCGAATTCGGCTAGAAAGTCATCAACCTTTGCTTCGACCGTGGAGGAACTGTGATCCCATTTACTTCGAGAGACACCGGCCGCTATATTTAGTAACTTCCCACCAGAAACAGGGTAACGCATAAAAAAGTTTCGTTTTCCTAACCATGCTGTCCGATCAGGTACACGCTGGGAAGGTGGTACTAGTTCCATCGGGACTAGACTTCGGTATATTGCCCCCCTGAAACGTTTTGGAGTAGGATTAGCTACAGCATTTCTTACAACTGAATGAGGACCATCAGCACCAATAAGTACATCAGCTTCTACAGTAATTCCATTTTCAAAAGTTATTTCAACACCATCATTGTTTTCTTCAATATTAATACAGCGGTGACCTAGAGAGATAGACTCTTCAGAAATTGCACTTTTTAAAACATTCTGAAGATCCCCTCTGTGTATAACTACATGCGGACTTCCGAAATCCGAATCGAATGGTTCACTGTAAAGTACATGACCATTATTCCATTGGCGAAATTCCCATACCTTGTCTAGTGGTACTGCAAACTTCATCAGCTCTTTATCTAACCCTAATAATTTCAGTACCCTTGTAGCGTTAGTATCCAAGTTAATACCAGCGCCTACTTCCTCCAATTTTGGAGCTTGCTCATATACATGCACATCAATACCCTCACGCTGCAAAAAAGCTGCAGCAGTCAAACCACCTAATCCACCTCCTATTATCGCAACACGATGTCGTCTATTGCTTGTAACCATTGCATACACTTCCTTTCAGATTTTTTGTCAAGCTTACATCTTCCTAGAGCTATACTAGTTGAACACTTAATCCATAAATGTATAAAAATGATGAAGACTGTTATACATTAAGTTGCTGAACGATAACTAGTATAAGAATTACTAATAGTTGCTTAAATACCATGATAGATGATACAGTTGCTTATGTATAATCAATATTCTAAATAGTCTTATAACCATTCCTTATAGTAATAATCTTAGCGTGATACCTTGATCGGGATTCTAAACTCTGTACTTTCGCCAGAAATCACGCCTATAGTGATTCCATGTCAACCATATTCACTCTTGAATTGTACACTAGGTGAATTTCACTTAATTTATTTAATTTAAAATTTATTGCAAAATACTTACTAAACATTGGATGACACCTAAGATGTCAAAGAATAGTTACAAAACAAACTACTACTATTGACTGCAGAGATTTGTAACATCCACTCCAGGAATTTATAGGATGTAAGTTATAATCAAGCTATTTGAGTGAATTTCATAATTACCTAAATCAGCCACATCACTACAACATGCAGTTAAGAAAAGTCCAACGAAACTACATGTTGTAGTGACGTGGCACTAAATCTGCATTATGAAATTCACTAATTTAAAAACATTATGAGATATTCGTACAATCAGCTTGATTCGGTTCTCTAGATAAACCTAAATTGACTTGATGAATAATAAACTTTAGAATGGTTCATTTTTTTATTGTCATGTGCTTCAAAAAATTTAATTGTCCATAAATATTATTGCTTTTTAGACCACTTTATTTTCTATCTATATTTGAATTTGAAAGAATAACTATTGATAACCCGGCACTACCAGGAATATAAATTTAATGGCACTTACTAATAAATAATGAGAATTCTATATTTAAAACCGCAATAATCTATGCATAAATATTTAGAAAACAAAAAAGGCTTTCCAATAATTCAGCTTTAACTGAAAATTACTCGGAAGAGCCTTTATAAATAATATATAAGGATGATACAAATGGACATTTCCCAAATCAAAACATTTCTAAACTTAGTAGAATTAAAGAGCTATTCTAAAACAGCGATGAAAATGTATATTACACAACCAGCTGTGAGCCTTAGAATTAAATCATTGGAGGAAGAACTTGGACAAAAGTTAATCATATATAAAGATAAAAAGATTCAAACAACTTACGCTGGACAATATTTTTACAAAAACATGCTTGATACCGTGAGCAATATTGATGACACAATAAATACAATTCAACAAGAATTATCTATTGATAGTGAGTATACAATCGGAGTTACACCTTTTTGCGCTAAATATATATTACCTACGATACTATCTGAGCTTTATAAACATCCTCATTATAAACTAATGAATATTCGCACTGTTCCTCAATCACTTCAATTAATTGATTTATATACTAAAGGTGTAGTCGATGCATTTATTTTATCAGCTAACAACCTTCCACAAGGGTCAGAATATAAATTACTTTGGGAAGAACCAATTGTATTGGTATGTCCCCCTAATCATCCCTTATCCCAGTATAATAATGTAAATATAGACAACATCAAGATCTGGCCTTTAATTTTACTATCTACAGACAGGGACAACAAATATTTTTACAATTACGACCTTATGAAAATGTGTGAAGACCAAAATATTAAATTGGATATAAAGTACATAATGGATAATGTGGATTTAGTGAAAGAATTAATTAAAACCGACCAATTTATCTCGTTCCTACCTTACGAGTCTGTGAAGGCCGAGTTAGAAAATGGTGACTTACAGAAGATATCTACTCAACTCCCAGTAAAGTTATCATTTGAATTATATTTCTATTCCCAAAATAGGAATGATATGTTTCTTCATGATTTATACGGTATCTTAAAAAAAGCTAAATTTAAAAAGGATCCAAGTTGATAGATAACTAAATAAAAAAATATGAGATTTTGCATCTAAATCCCTTCACTTTGTTGCTATTAATAGAGACCCTACCAATACCCCAGGTAGCTGCGCTATGTTGATGAATATTGGGTCGAGAAACCCTATTTAGCTTAGCTTTCAAAACGATATTTATCTGTATTTTAATGAAAACAATATCAAGCTACTTATGGATGATAGAGATATGTATTATGATTAATTTAAAATTAATGCTTTAAACATTTATGAAATATTATTCATTTGAAAAGATGTCTACAAGTGTAGGGAGAAGAATTCAATATTGCTGGGTTTGATTTCCAAGAAAGAGATGGTAACACCTTTAGCATAACTAAAAAGGTTAGAGTAAAATGTTTATGGGAGAACACATACCTCATTTTTGGGGTTTAAGTCGATAGACTTGAATCCCAAAAATGAGGCAACCAAGCAAAGCGCGGTAGGAAGTAAAGTTACTTTCCATGAAAAAAAGGACCTTCTTTTGTATAGTTAAGTTTGTGACAACCACTAATACAAGAGAAAGAGGTCCTTAAAATGAAAGATATCATAAATTCAGTCACAATGAAAGAAATAAAACAAATTACATACCGTGCCTTACAGAAAAGTTTCTCCCAAGTAATGGCTCAAACACTGTTAGAGCTTGATGAGGCAATAGCTTTGGGAAGAGATAAAAAAAGGTTTTATTTAAAAGATAAAAGACCGTTAAAATTTGAATCTGTTTTCGGACAAGTTGAATTATACTCTGTCTAAAACGCATGGGATTCCTAAATATCTTTTTGAACCATCTGGTTTTGGGATGGCAACCCTCTTTACTGGTTGAGGTTGATATGTTCCATCTCTTAATTTCCGTTTTAAAGGTTCATAATATTTATTCATATGTCCCTTGAGTTCAAAGACCGTTACTCCGTCTACACCTAGGGCACCTTTATTTGCATATACCTTTTCATATGCAGTCCATAAATTATTATCAGAGATTATCTTCTCAATTAAGTTGATACCATCTTGTTTCTTCATATCCATGCGACATCCCTACACCCTCCTATGTACCCTTTCGTTTCCAACTTATCTCTCCATAGGTAGTCATCTCTTCGGCAAATGCCACGATGATTTTCTGTGTTTAGGCGGTGATGTCTACACCTCCTTGTTCTTCAAGATTTAAGATTGTTCAGCCCTTCGTTTCCTTGGAAACTACTATGGTTTCTGCTGACTTCTCATGGTTCATCAAATTATCACTAGTTTGATTGTTAATTGAATAACCACCGTGAGATCTCCCCAGGTAAGGACTATAACCTTCCTCCCATGTAACTGCTGTATTTACTGTATGGAACTCGTGCAGTATAGGACTTTGTTTTGATTTGCAAACTCATCCATTCCAATTCAGCCTTGTATACAGTTTCTGTTCGTCAGTTCGGGATTTTGCCTCCAGCTTCCTTCAGATTCCGAATCACTTCGGACACCCTTGCCTTCAGCTAACGGTTCCTACTGCAAAGCCTGTAGTGGACTTTCACCACCAAGTTATAGCCCATGCTGGGCGCACAAAGAAGCTTCTCAAAAGTTCACTAAACTATTGAGAAGCCCTCGTATAAATCTAAAGTGTTATCAAACAGGTTGATTACTATCTCAGTCTTCTTTCTTAGTGCCACGATAAAAGTTTTCTGGAGCCATATCTTCATAAATGACACGGACACTTTCCCTTGAGGCAAAATCTAACCGATCAATTGTATTAATAATTTCGTTTGCTAACTCTTCTTTTTGTTCCGCCGTCCGACCAGATTTCAATTGAATTCTTACAAAAGGCATATGTTACACCCCTTCCTTTACTATTAAATCCGATTACTCTACTACTTTAATTTTGATTGGATCTAGATTTGTATAAGTTACCTCAATAACATCACCTGCTTTAATTAATGATGCAGCTGTTAGAGCTCCCGTCATAATGGGTAATCCAGATTTAACTGATTCGCCCTTTTCACTAAGAAACTTAGTAAGAAAAACAACCGCTTCAGCTGGATGTCCCAAAACTGCAGTTCCATTTCCTTCTGCTCGTACTTCTCCATTGATTGTTAATGTTACTTTTTCAGTGGCTAAGTCAATATTATCTGGAGAAAATTTCTCATTGCTAAATACTGCACCTCTCGCGGACGTATTATCAGCAATCACATCAGGTAATGTGAAGTCAAAATTTTGATAACGACTATCAATAACTTCTACACAGCTGAACACATAATCAATATTCTTCAGTACATCGGCAATAGTAACGTTTGGTCCGTGTAAATCATTTTTCAATACAATTCCAATTTCGGCTTCGACTTTAGGATGAATATAGTCAGAGATTTTAATGACGTTATTTGTTTCCATCATATCATCGAATAGGTAACCTACTATCGGGGAATCTACCCCCATTTGTTCCCATTTAGCTTTTGACGTTAAGCCCATTTTTTTAGCAATAACTTTATGTCCATCTTGTTCTCTTAACTTAATTAGTTCATCTTGAATTAAGTAGGCCTCTGATATAGTAAGGTCTGATATTCTTTCGGCGGTAATTTTTTGAATTTCTGTTTTATCCTTTTCCGCATGATAAAGATAATTAGCGGTTGTATTTATAAGTTCTTTATCCATAAATTTTCATCCCTCTTTCTTCACCTCGGCTAGTTGATTAGCAACATCAACAATCATATCCTCTTGTCCACCAACTACACCCATTCTTCCCAATTCTGCTAGAATATCTCTAGAGTCGACATTAAATTCCTCCGCCGCTCTTTGGGCAAACAGTCGAAAGCTTGAGTAAACGCCAGCATAACCTAACATTAGGCTATCACTATCGATGATCTGCTCTTTTTCTAATAATGGTGCAACAAGATTTTGGGCAACATCCATAATATTGTATAGGTCAATACCCGTCTCATAACCTAATTTGTCTAAAACAGCTACCAACACTTCAGTTTGAGTATTTCCTGCACCAGCTCCCATTGCACGTGCACTTCCGTCAACATATTTTGCACCAGCACTAACAGCGGCTATTGTATTAGCAACAGCTACACCTAAATTATTATGGGCATGGAAACCAACTTTGCAGCTTAAATTATCAACTAATAATTCGATTCTTTCAGTTACCTCGTGAGGAAGTAATGCACCGGCAGAATCTGTACAGTACACAATATCCGCTCCGTAACTTTCCATTAATTTCGCTTGTTCCAATAGTTTCCCCGGTGATGTCGTGTGCGCCATCATTAAGAATCCCGCAACTTCCATGCCTATTTTTTTTGCGTAACGAATGTGTTGTATCGATACATCTGCTTCGGTAACATGTGTTGCTACACGAACCATATCAGCACCGGCATTATATGCTTCACGTAAATCATGTACAGTACCAATTCCCGGAATGAGTAACACTGAAATTTTTGAGAAGTCTGACGCTTCTTTAGCCGCACGAATTAATTCAATATCTTTCACTTTCGA
>Ga0209487_1003461_pt1 | contig 12393 bp, 22 predicted proteins | sample Poulit2012_FD_187524 | JGI IMG/M metagenome (GOLD analysis project Ga0209487, IMG submission 187524) | Agricultural soil microbial communities from Georgia to study Nitrogen management - Poultry litter 2012 (SPAdes) (version 2) | ecosystem: Environmental > Terrestrial > Soil > Agricultural land... | reverse complement strand
AGGAATGGCATGAGTAAGACAATTAAATTCGGCGGAGCATTACTCACATTATCTGAATCTAAAGCTGTTTGTCCGCATTGTGATAGGATTATTTCTTTTGATGAGATTGAAGAAAAATTCATGAGGCAGGATGAGGCTTATATAAGAATAAGATGTAAATGTAATCGGGCCGTTGGAATCACAAGCAATATACAGGGTGATTATGTTGCTTATGAACTTTAACCTAGCAGGGGAACCATGAAAATCTACGAAGTCATTGACAGCACCGACGACGATAAATACTACACGCTCGGATTCTTCCGCACCCTTGACGAGGCAAAGCAGGCGATTACTGAAAAGGGCCAACCGCATCAGCCCATCTCAACGTGGGTGGATGAAGAATTTGAGAGCATCGCCATAAAAGAGCACACGTTCGGCTGGGGTGGATTCGGAAAGCGGGTCTATGAAATCTACAGAGAAGAGCAGTACGACGAGAAAACGGACAAAAACGAATGGGTCACGATTAAACGGAGGGAGGTATGACAGCGGAGGCACGGGAAAAATTTCGAGAATGGTGTGAGGTGACAGGTTTAGTCGATCTTGATACCGGGTATTATTTCGAGTTGGAATCATGGCTGGAAGACTCATATCAAGATGGTAAGAACGAAGCCCTCCAAATCGCAGAGAAGGCGGTGGGGGAGGCGAAGCTGAACCGGCTTGGCTACCCTGATGAGATGGTTGACAGGATAGCCAAACTGGCAGTTGACGACATGGAGCGGGACATCCTCTCCCGAATCAAAGCCGAAATGGGGGGTGAGTGATGAAATCAATGGACACAGCACCACAGGACGGAAGTGAGATTATCGGAATCCATGAGGACGGGACAAAGGAACCGATCTTCTGGAATGAGGATCGGTACTGCATGTTAGGCAGAAGAGCCGGCTCCTATCCCCCGGGGTGGAGCTCTGCTGACGAGACAGTTGATAGAAACCTGCCTCTCGATGAAGAGTTGTTTGTCGGGTGGGAAGAGATAGGAGGTGAGTGATGAATCTTGATGAAAAACTAAAACAATACCCAGAAGCTCAATGGATTGTTAACCAGGCTTTTAATAATTCTAAAAAAGATGCTTCTGGAAGACGTCATGGTGAGTTGACAAAAAAAGAGCTTCTGTCCTATACGAAAGCTATTGAGAATGCCCAATCCGCCCGAATCCGGGAGTTGGAGGGGGCTTTGGAGGTATGCCGGGATTCGTTCGAGGTATTAGAGCGAAAATTCAATTTACCAATGGAGGCGCACTATTACTTGATTGATGAAACCCTCAACAAAAAGGAGCAATCATGAACTGGAAAGAAAATCCACATCTATTCGCAAACGGCACCTTCCAAGTAAAGCACGAACAGCTTGGCCTTCGATATATCACTGGCCACGACTTTGAAAACAGAATATTCTGGTGTGGCTGGCTTGGATTGGCTGTATCGGAATGCACTCTGATTGCCCGGCACATAGACGACATGACCGATGAGGAGTGGGAAACATCTAATCTGATGAGGAAAAGGTCTAAAGAAATGCGCCTTAAGTGGCTTAAGACCGTGGTACTTTCCGCAGAAGATATGCTGTACCTACTTTCAATCGGTGTATATCCCTTCAAGTGGCCAACGGATGGAAGTGTAGTTGACATGAACACATTAAAGGAGGAAGAGTGGGTGGGAAGCTGATGAGTAAACCACATAAAGAGAAAGAACGAAAGGAAAAAGGTTATCCACCACTTTACGTTAACGTAAATAGGATGTTTATAAAGCCCACAGAACTACTCAAAAGCAAAAAGTTTCGTGAACTGGTTTATAAATTAACTAAAACATGTTAAAAAAGGGGGAAGAATGAAAAAACTACTTCTATTATTACTACTCATAACCGGAACAGCTAATGCTCAAACGTTGACCGTGTCGTCACCATCTCTGAGCCTATGGGGAAAGACTCCAGCTATAATGGAAATGTCTGTCGGGTACAAGGATGTGGGAGTTCACTATTTCCATGTGATGGAACCTTACTACTTGGTCAGGGACGCACCGTTTGGTATGCAATATGTGGCGGGACAGACAACGTCTAACGTGGGCGTTTCCTACTCTCCCATTAATTTGTTCGACATCATCAGGTTCGGGGGAATGTATTTCTTTAAGCCGTTTCCGGTAGACATCGGAGAAAGATTTAATTTTCTTTTGGACATTGGATATAATTTCCGTAACTTTAGAATCTCTTACTCCCACATATCCAACGGGTTCGGGATTCCCAACGAAGTTAATCCGGGGGTTGACACAATAAAATTGACGGTGAGTCTATGAGTCTGATGAACAAGATTAAATGGAGAAGGGTCGGTAAAGATCAACTCTATTTTTCTTACTTTGAGACGAAAGAAGAAGCTTGGGAATACATCAAAAAACTAGCCAGTCGATATAGATACACACCCACAAACCAGAACACAATAACCGAGCTATGTCAGGAGTCCAGAAAGAAAGGGATCATGGTATATGAGCCTCAGTTGGGGCGTTGGTTCAGAGAAGTGTTCGACATTGATATAGATAGTACCAGACGACCGAGAACAGGCAAGAAGAACTATGTTATCAGGCTGTTAGACAGTACTCACGATCATCTCAAGCCACTGGCTGATCAATACATGATGAGTCGGTTTGTAGATAATTTGCTCAGGGCAAACATTCGACTACCCACTAAGGATCTCTACATTATCATGGACGAGATTACCATTTGGATGTTCAAGGAGGGTAAAAAAGTCAAGGCAGTTCACCTGTCTCCTATATCTAAGTATGAGAAGTTATTGATTGAGGGGTTTTGTGACGATGCTGAGACACATGGAATGTATTTTGTTAAAGAACGTGCAGAACGAATGGGGTTTACAACACTAGGAGGAATAGATGAAGACGATTAGACAAGGTGCCGACGGGTTTTACGACTTTTATCCGAGACCCGGTACAAGACTCACAGCCAGAGAACTCAGAAACGTTGCCAATGAACTTGACGAACTTAATAAAGAGTTTGAAAGGCAGCTGGAACATGAACTGTTTCTGCAAGAACAAAAGCGCAAACAACTGGAGTTAGAACTTTATGAACTATAGGAAAGGTGTACTGCCAACAGATTGGTATCCAGCCTCCATAACGACATACGAAACTGACAAAAATAAGTTCACCCTAGTCTGGACTATTGACAGGGGTGAATACTCGTGGAGACACATCAAACGAACCTTTATCCTTCCAGAAGAGGACTATAAGATAGAGGATATGTGTCGGAGCATCGGGTTTGAGCAGTTGGAAAGTTCAGACTCTGACTGGTACGGTGAACAGTTCATCGGTCTCAGGGCAAGACTCAGTGTCGAAAGGCATATTGATGGTAAGTTCATTAAAAACACCATCATAGAGTACGCTCCTGTCCAGATGGAACCGGAGTTCAACGTTCTCATTGAGCAGACCGGAGAACATTTCTTTGAAAACAAAAAGGGAAGGGAGTTGCCATTTTGAGTGAAGTCGTATTTCGTCCTTATCAAGCTGAAGCGATCGACAACTTTTACAGCGCACTTGAGAAAGGAATAAAACGTCAACTGTTCTTTTGCTGTACCGGATCAGGGAAAACGTTCATGACCTGCCGCCTCATTGACGATGCGGTGAAGCGTGGAGAGCGAGTTCTGGTGCTAGTGGAGAGAACGGTTCTGGCTGACCAATGGAAGAAGTCCATTTTAAAATACAATCCTGACCTGAGTGTTGGGATCGAGATGAACGTTAACAAATCCAAGAAAAAGAATGATGTTGTTATTGCTTCACTTCAGACATTGGGTCGGAAGAATAGTAAACGAATTAAGACATTTGAACCAGACGAATTCAAGTTTTGTGTATGTGATGAAGCTCACTACTTCCCGACACCGCAAGGTATCAGAGTCCTTGAGTATTTCAACATGGGTCATGAGAGTTTCGATCCTGACCACAAACTGCTTCTACTCACGGCAACGCCTGAACGGGCAGACGGTGTATCGCTTGGGTATCTCTGTGACGACATCACGATGGAGTACACGATCTCTCATGCTATCAAAGATGGGTGGTTGGTTGAGCCAGTGGTTCACACGATCAAGACGGGTACCGACATTAGCTCTGTCCCCAAAACTAAAAATGATTTCAACCTAAAGCAACTCAGTCAAACGGTTAACGTTGATGGACGTAATGGATTAATTCTAAAATCCTATATCAAGTATCTCAATGGTATAAAGACACTTATCTTTACTGCCGGAGTTGATCACGCATACACGCTCCAGTCTATCTTTGCAGATCATGGGATACGTTCTGAGGTCATTGAAGCGAACACTCCAAAGGATGACAGAGACAAATGGATTGACGAGTTTAAGAGCGGATCTCTGGATATTATCCTAAACCACAACACGGTGAGCGTAGGGTTCGACTCAACGGAGGTTCGGGGGCTAATGATCGCCAGACCTATCGGCTCCAGTGGGCTGTTAACTCAGATTCTAGGACGAGTACTCAGACCATCAATCACAGCATTTGTTGATATGTTCGACACCCCTACTGAGAGAAAGGCGGCCATCGACGTGAGCGTTAAGCCGCACGCTATCGTATTAGATTTCGAGGACACGGTCAAGAGTGACAAGATCGTTACCATAGGCTCCCTGTTCGGATGTAGTCCTAACCTGAACATCTCAGGGAAACGTCTCTTCAAGGAAGTGGTTGAACCATTGGAGAGGCTCCAGAAAGATAAGGGTGTTGACGTTAGCAAGATTGAGAATCTGGATGAGATAGAGGTAATCGCTGAGAAGAAGAAGCTTGAGATCAGTTCTCTTAGAACCCCGCCAGAGATTGAGAGTCTGAGTAGCCGGACGTGGGTGAGTGCGGGTGAAGACATCTATGAGATCCTTTATGGGAAAGAGAACAAAGCTCTTATTGTCGAGAAAGATAGCACTAAATCACTACTCATTGATCGTGAGGAGTGGGTACTCTATGAGCATGACACGAAGAGTGGGGTGACCAAGAGATTACAGTCATTCTATAACTTGAGTGCTGCCATTAAGAATGCGGACGAATATGCTGAACGAAAGGAGTGGGATACCCTGTGGAAAGAGAAGAAGAAGTGGATGTCTGGTGGCGTTACCGAGTCTCAGTTCAACTTTCTTATGAAACTGTACCGCTACAAGTCTGGCTACTGTGAGTTTAAAGTTCTCAACTCTCGATACCCTGACACCAAAGTCAGAAAACTAATGCACAGGAAAACAAAAGATATACTGGACTCAGGTCTAGCTTCAGAATACATAGATAGAAAACTTGGTCGTAAATGACAGCATTTGATGTTTGGATGGACTGTTTAAGTTGGTTCAACAGTGACCCTAAGCGTGGGGAACACCTTGAGTTTGAATGTGGAACTAAGCACCAGATCCACGCGATCAAAGAATTTGCAGACCGATCACATTGGGACTGTAAAATCAAAGTGTCTGGGTTCATGTTAAAAGTAACATACTATGGTAGAAAAGTACTACAGGCAGCTTAATGAAGTGCACCTTCCGACGTTGGCGGAAAAGTTCAACCTTACGTGGTCGCAAGCTACTAAGGAGATCTGTAAACTTTGGCACAGGGGACAAGGTGTCGAAGAGAACCTGATCGTAGAGACCACAAATGAACCTTGGTACTATGAGGTGTGCGACACTAAGTATGTTCGAGGTAACGTGATCCGAGATCATGAGTTCAAAGAGTACTGTGAATCTCACCAGATCAAAGATCAACATATCTCAGTGTACGCTCACGATCAGAGGTGGTTGGATCAGGTCATCGAGAACAAAAAGGTCAGCGGAACGAAGGATGCTAGGGTTAGAGTGGATGTGTTATGGATTGAGTTGGACAGGAAAGACTACGAAGGTAATGCGTCCCTTATCAAGGCGATGGAGGATGCTAAGAAAATTAGAGAATCCTTCCCGTACCCTGAACATATGTCCCTGTTCACATCAGGTAATAACTCGGTTCACATTGCCGTCAACGGGAGACTGTTCGGTCGTCCCATCCTCTCACAGAAACAGACAGGTCGCAATCGTGTAGCCTATAATCTGGCCCATAAGATTGTGGGTGATGTGAGACACGGGAACGGTATTGTTGATGTGTATAACACAGACAAGGCGACTCTGTATGAAGAGTTCGGGAGAAAGGGAGAGCTCCAAAGAATTCAGAGAGCATTGGAGAACACCGACCCCAACATCTACACACACAACTCATTGATCCGTCTACCCCTATCGCTTCACGAGAAAACATCTAAACCAAAGAGTCTCATAGAAGGCAACTTTGAGATGTCTTACACACCACCGCTCCTATTGGATTGGTACTATGAATGTTATAATGTTCCAACACGAAAGAAAAGAGTTGCAAAAAGCTATCCATATAGTTATATTATAAGAGTCTTCGAGAGGATGTTTGAGGACTTCGATCCTGACGAGGCGGATGGTAACGGGTGGGTAAGTAATCTGTACTCTCCGTTTTATGAGGACACCAACCCAAGTGTTTCAGTGAACATAGAAAACGGATGGTATCACGACTTTGGCTACCAATCAGATTCGTTGCCATTTGAGGAAGTATTAAAACGAGTAGATAATGGATAAGAGTATACTTTGGGGGAGGGGCACGACTAAGAACATTGTTGCCGTTGAAACGCTTCCCAATCAACAAAACATTGCACAGGTCTATAGAAGAGTTGAGGGTAAGGTTGTACATGAAGCTCACCCTTATCTCCCTTTCCTGTTTGTAGATTCAGAAGATCCAAACCTAAAGAAGTTCGACAACTACGAGTCGATCAAGCTCTTCGGGAGTAATCCTCTTAACCTACTGGTGCAGGACACGAACTATGGTCTGATCAGGGCAATGTCTAATCACACTCGAAGTTATCACCCGCTTCTTCAGAGTCAGTGGATGCTCAGGACAGGTGAGACGTTGTTCACAGGAATGGAATTCGACGACCCTCTCAGGCTCTATATCGACATTGAAGTATATACGAGTCCGGGATATGATTTCCCAAACTCCGACAGACCTAACGATAAAGTGACAATGGTTTCGCTACTTACGAATCGGGGTCAGGGTAAAGTTATGGTTCTCAACGATGACGGGAACAGTCCTCAGATGGATAATGTGACCTTGTACGACTCTGAGAAAGAGTTACTTGAAGCGTTAGTGGTCGGAATAAGGAAACTTGATCCAGATATACTTTTGACTCACAATGGATTTTCCTTTGACTTGCCTTATCTGAGAGACCGGATGCAGATGCACGACGTTAAATTTGGGATTGGACGCAACGGATCAGAGCCGAGAACCTTTACCACATCTATTAAATTTGCTGAGAAGAGTGATGAGTATACCAATTTTCACGTGTATGGGAGACATGTCATTGACACCTACTTCTTAGCCAAGCAGTTTGATAGCATTGCTAGAGTGCTTCCTTCCTATTCTCTAAAAGAGTGTGCTAAGTTTTTGGGGACAGTCGATGATAGAACATACATTGAGGGGAACGAAATTGCCAGCGTATGGGACGGTTCTCACGATACTCACACCAGAGAAGACCTGATTAGATACGCTCTGGATGACGTTAAGGAGACACGAATACTTGATAAGGCTTGGGGTAACGCCAAGTTCCAAATGACCAAAGCTATTCCATTGCCCTTTCAGGACGTGTCACGATACGGAACCGGAACTCTTATTGACTTATTGTTCACACGTTATTATCTTGAGAACCTGTGGTCGTGGCCTGTTCCTGATCCTGAACGTAAGTTCGGTGGAGGATACGCACAAACGTTTGTCTACGGACACATTGATGAGCCACTAGTCTATGCTGACTTCGGTAGCCTGTATCCAACGCTTGCTCAAGTGCTAAATATACAACCAAAAAAAGATGAGTTGAAATTGTTTCAGGATCTCATTACCTTGCTCAAGGCAGAAAGATATGTCTATAAAAATCTGAGTAAGGACGGTGAAACTGAGACAATACGAAATGATGCTAAAGCTGTGGATGGGAGTGTTAAGGTTCTTCTCAATACGGCCTCATACGGTTGGATAGGTTGGAGTTTCGGGGCATTCAACGACTATGACGAAGCGGAACGTATTACGATATGGGGTCAGAAGTCTATTAAACGAATGAATTATGAGGCAGAAAAGTTAAACGGTAGAGTGATACGTTCAGATACTGACGGGTCTCTTATCGTTGTGCCTGAGCAGTTCAGGGGAGAAGATAAAGAGTTAGAATTCATAGGGCTGTTGGAAGACAAGGTTAACGAGTGGTTGCGGGGTGAGCTTAATGGATAACGATGTGCTAATGACGATTGACCGTGACGGTAGATACTCTAGTTGTATCACTGTTGACGGGAAAAGTTATGTCCTACAGGATTATGACGGTAGTTTGACAATTAAAGGGGCGACGTTGTCCGGTAGATCTCTTGAGAAATACAACCGTCAGTTTGTGAAAGAAGCAATTAATGCAATACTCGACGGTAATATAGATCGGGTTCGTACATTATATGATACGACACGTGACATGATTGAGTCGGCCCTGATTCCAGTTGACTCTTTCAAGAGACGTGACACACTGAACATGACACTGAATGAATATGAGACCAAGAAGAAGAGTGGTAACGGGTCACCTTCCGCATGCTACGAGGTAGCGTTAGCGTCAGACAGGGAACTACAGAAAGGGGACGTGGTTGAGTACTACATCAAAGAACCTCCCATGGTCAAGAAAGAATACAAGACGAAACCGGACAAATGGGTTCGTCAGAAACTAAAAAACTATGAGAAGGCCACTCCAATAGAACATTATGACTTTGATCTGGACAAGGATCACTATATCGAACGACTAGATAAGACAACAATAAAGTTTTTGGGTGTTATTGGATGGGACAGGTTTAAAGAAATGTTCCCTGAAATCAAACTCCTGAAAAGTGAGAAGAGAAAGATGATTCCTATCATGGGAGTCGAAGCCTTCTCTGAGAAGTTCCCTAAATATAAGTGGGGAAAAGTAGACCTAAAACGGTTGGAAGGTTCCGATCTGGAGCTTGCACAATCCAAAATCAACAAACAAACACGGTAATAATTATGGGTTATTTCGCAACCAAAAACATCGCCATAGTAAAGGAACCTGAACTAATCAATGGTCACGGTCGTAATGGTGAGTGGCATCTTTGCAAACTTTTTCTCGTTGAGAACCATCAAAAGTACAACAAGGACACTGAGGAGTGGGAAGACCGAGGATCAACAGCATACAACGCTGTGGTTTGGGGAGACAAAGCTATCGAGGCGGCCATGCTTCCTGTTGGAACTATTCTCGAGCTTATGCCGGAGACTACTACGACTAAAACCGGAGAAGAGTATCTCAAGTTCAAGGCGTTCATTGAAGAGAACTCCTACACGAACAAAGAGGGTGAGACTATCTCTCAACTTCAACTTGAAATCAAAGACTTCAACGTTAAAACGTTCGACAAATGAGCGAGGAATATGAAGAAGGGTTCAAAGACGGGTATCTACATGGATACGTTCAGGGACTAACGGACAAAGAGGAAGAAGAAGATGACAAAGACTGATATTGTATTTACCCACTTCGGGAATCCTGAGGTCAACCGTATAGCGGCCAACATTATCTCTCGGTCGAATGTGGCGATTGAGAAGTATAAGCAGGCAGAGAAGAACCTGTACACCGCCATTCTCAATAGGTTCGAGAACGGTAAAGACTTCGTGGACAACGAGGAGATCATTCTGGACGAGTGTCAAACCCAACGTGCCTTTGCTGAAACCATTGGTATCACGGAGAACATGTTGAGTAATGACATTCGAGCATACAGAGCATTGGAGATTGAGGGGGTCACGCACGTCGATGACGTGATTCCCTACCTACAACAGAAGAAGATTAGACCTGTGACTAGTTCATGGGAAAAACTTCCCCGACTACTTAGTGACCCGTATGGAGAGACTAAGGATCAGAGACCCCGTGATGAGAAGATGCTTGAGAATATGCAGAAGCAGATCATGGATATTGTCTCTAGGAATGAGAGCATCAACCATAACGAACTGGTTACTGAAGCAATTCATACGGGGAGGATGATTGATGATGCCAAGCAACACCTCTCTAAGCTTGACCCACTGTCTTATGACTGGAGAAGTGAAGGCTACAAGGCGTGGTGTCGTAACTTGGGAATCTGTATGATAACTAAGAAGCCGTGTCATCCAGAGTTCCATCACACTAACCTGACTGGTGGTAGCGGCGGTATGGGTGAGAAGCTTCCTGATGTGTTCGGGTTTCCGGTAGATCCTATTGTCCACAGCAAAATTGAGAACGGACAGTATAAGATTACCCGTGAAGAGATTGCCGACGCTCTCGTTACAACATTAACACTATTCATTATGACGCATTATGAGTGACACGTTGTTGGATAACATTGTTCAGGGTGGGGAATATAAACCAAAATTTTGGCTACCTACCCCATCCCATGAGGTTAATAGTTACTTGATCAATGGAGGTATCCCATCAAACTCCTTTATTCAAATTCAGGGTAAGAACGAATCTTCATTCAAGACAACGTTTGCAGCACAAATGCTTGCGAAGGCGCAAGAGATGGGCCTAAATGTTGGGTTCGTGGACGCTGAGATTGCAATGGAGAATGAGTGGATTAGAGGGATAGGTGTTGACACTGACAAATGGTTCATTACTCAACCCACATCAGGGGAGGTTGGATGGGAACTGTGCTATAAGATGATAGAAGAACACGACTGTAAGGTGGTGGTGTTGGACTCATTAGATAGTATGGTTCCTTCAGTACTCAGAGAAAATGAGGTTGGAGATGCTGCCATTGGAAACCACGCCAAGATGCACAGTGCCGGAATCAGAAAAGCCCTCCCCATCATGGTACAGCATGACGCTATCATCATTGGCATCAACCATAAGAAAGTGAATATTACAGACATGGGAGCCAGAGGGTTCAATGCTGGTGGAGGAAAGGCTATCGGGTTCTACTCCAAACTGATTCTGGAACTGTCAACAGGCAGCGCAAACAGTAAGCGAGATAAAGACAGTATTGATCTCAATATATTCATCGAGAAAAATAAACTTGGTCGATCTTACGTTAACGTAAAGGAGCAGGTTGAGCAGGGTGTTGGAATTGTACCTGAGTATAGCATACTAAAGAGTCTCTTGAAAAGTGGAGACATTACCAAAGCAGGTTCTTGGTACAAGTTTCAAGGTGACCCTATTGGTCAAGGTGCTAATGGAGCAATTCAGTGGCTAAAAGAAAATGGTGGTATAATAGATGATTTGGCGAAGTCTAGAACTTGATATTAGAAATGTAAACATTGCCGTTGGTGAATCGGAGGGTGAGAGATACATTTCTCCGGTTCACGCTTTAAAACTAAAGAGGTACCTAAAAGATAGGGAAGGGTTCTTCACTCCTAAAGAGATAGCGGAGGAACTTTTCCCCAATACAAATCGTGCGACCATTAACACTAAGATAGGACTAGAGTCATTAGAAGAGAGGGGTTGGCTCTGCTTTGGAAGGGACACTGAAGACGGTCAGTCCACATTCTGCACCCACACATACTGGAAACAACATGTCGCACAATAATATACAACGGCTCAAATTCTTCCAATACTGTCAGAACAAGATGGAAGATCCATTCCTACGTCTTGATATACAGCAGATGTTGGTTGGAGTCACTCCTCAGTTGAGAAATAATATCAAGAATGTTCATGTTCCCAAAACAGATATAGAATCAGTGTGTGATGCACTGGTTCTATTTTGCCACGTAAACAGTCTAACCCACACCAATATCTATTCCAAATTAAAGGGTAGACAGTTTGATGTGGACGAGACGTTTGAACTGTTAGACGAATTACTGGAAGATATTGGCTTACCTACGACGAGTGAATGACAATCTCCCCCTCCACCACTCCTATAATCTCTTCCAGTTGAAAAATAAGGTCGTCTAGAGTTCTCTTGCTATTGGTCACATCCAGTAGACCATCTCCGTCGATGTCGGTAAAGGAGTCTCCGACCAAAATGCACCCTTCGATGCTACGATGGTAATTCCCCCTATGCACTTTAATATGTGAGCGGTTGGGAACGTCCTTGATCCAGAGATGCTTGTAATTGAATGAGGGCGACCTATCTAGAATGATGAAGGGGTAGGTCGCCTCTCCAGATTCGGGAGGTATACAGCTCACATTTTGACGATTCCCTCTCCAAGGGAGTTCAAGGGTCTTACATTCGAATAATACGAGACCCTCATCATACAGTACCATGTCTCCCAATGTTTGCTTTCCTTCTTGTTCCGTAACCCTATTTACTACAAGTTTCATTAGTCAAAGAATTCTATATCATTTAGTTGAATACCATC
>Ga0209487_1003460_pt1 | contig 12395 bp, 7 predicted proteins | sample Poulit2012_FD_187524 | JGI IMG/M metagenome (GOLD analysis project Ga0209487, IMG submission 187524) | Agricultural soil microbial communities from Georgia to study Nitrogen management - Poultry litter 2012 (SPAdes) (version 2) | ecosystem: Environmental > Terrestrial > Soil > Agricultural land... | reverse complement strand
CTCCATGATAAAAATGCCTGAGATGCTGCTTCAACTGCTTCAGCCACATCTGCCGGGGTTTCTCGGCCGGAAGGCACCTTCCCCAGCAACTCTTGCGAGGCTGGATTAAGTACTTCCACAACATTTTTTTCTTTACTTTTTACCCATTTACCATTTATATAATTATTTAACATTTCCATACTGCTGACTTCTATGTAATTATTTGTGATTTTTATTCTTCAAATCCGTAACCTAATCCAGTCAAATAATCTCTTGAAATCCTTGCTGCATCAAACATAGAATATGGAGCCAGATTCCTCCCATCATAGTCCAGCTCAAACATGATCATTCCAGCCATCTCTTCTTTACCCTCTTCCAGCATGTTTAGTAACATCTCTATATCCTGCTCACCTTCTCCCAAGGGAGAATAACCCAGATACCCGTTATCACCTCCTTCGTAATCCTTTAGGTGAACATGCTCAATCAGAGGCATAAAGTCTCTAAATATCTTTATGTAATCGGCTCCACCTTTCTGCAATTGTCCCGAATCAGGGCCAAATTTCATATAACGTGTATCCACATTTTCTAAGGCAAAATAGGTTTCCTCTTCGTTTTCTATCGCAGTTCCTGTATGGGGGTGCAATGCACAAACAAGACCTTCATCTGTAATCGCCTTGGCAAAATCATTCATGGACTCAATTATTGTTTGTTTATGATCACGATAATCATATCTGTTTCGATCTGTAACACCATCAGCATTAAACTCAATAACTGTAGCGCCACATTTCTTTGCTAGTTTTGCCCAGCGGATCAGGTTCTCTCTTTCTCCAGTTCTAACTGAGGGGTCAACAACATTTGCTGTACAAAACAATGACTGTAAAGGTACACCATATCTATCAATAACTTCCTTAAAGTCACCACGACTATTTTCAAAATTTTCAGCAACTTGTCCAAATGTTTCAAATGATGCGAATCCTAATTCAGCTATGTCCCTAAGTGCAGGCTCTAGATTATTAGATCCATAACCCCACAAGATGAATGTAGCACCTATATCAAACTTCTGCGCTGCTTTGCTATTAACAATTTTGCTAAATGACGATCCCGATGTAGCTAGTGAGAGAACCGCCCCCATGCTTGTGGTTTTCAAAAACTCTTTTCGTGTAAAATTTTTCATGGATTAATCCTATTTAACTAGTTAAACGTAACAATACCTGCGCCGGCAATTAACAGCAATACTCCCAGTCCTTTCATTAATGTAATTGGTTCAACTGGAGAACCAAGTATTCCAAAATGAGAGAAAACCATCCCTGTTATCACCTGTGCTGCAATCAGCAATACAAAAAAGGTTCCTGCACCAACCTGAGGGATAACCCAGGCAATTCCAAAAACCATAGCTCCGCCCAGCACCCCGGCTATCAATAACCAGGTTGGAACACTTTTTATAGATTCAAAAAAAACCGGGTCCCAATTGGTAGCCCCAATGATGACAGCTGTAATTGCTCCAATAATCCAGAACAGTGCATTGCCCATGTGAGCATTTTGAACAATGTCGCCTACTTGAGCATTCATGGCCAAGTGCAAGACCATTATAAAACCAATGAATAAACTAAGAATAATTAAATACATCTTCATATAATTTAAAATTTTGATGTTTATGAGTTTTACTAGAAAAAAGCTCTTAATAATTTAGTCGTTAATAGTTAAACAGCTCCTTTAATAGATAGTTATTGGAATCAGAATAGTTAAGATATCCGTTACAGGAATTTGATTCATTTCACCTCATCAGCTGTATTCCAAAATATAAATGTGCCCCGGTTTGTTGAAGTTATAATGTCAACTGAGCCATTGTTATTTAAATCCACTGCTTTTATTTGAGATCCGGCACCTGAACGATTATGAATCAATTCAGGTTCGAATCTGGCACCTCCCGGAACTTCAGGATCCCGAACCGTACGATACCAATAAAGAACCGGAGGGCCATGGGGGTCTGGATCATAAAAATTATCCAGATGAGTCCAGTGCCGTTTACCTACTATAAAATCAGGTATGCCATCCCCATCCACATCTTCAAAAGTATTTCCATGTGCTTGTGAAAAAGTCACATCTCCAGCATTTTCAGCAGAATAATCATCACTAATCATATGCCTGATAAAATAGATTTCACCGTTATCATTTCTTTTCTGTTCAAACCACGCCAAACCAAATCCATGCACATTTAAACTTGTAACTACATCATTCAGACCATTTCCATTTACGTCGTATACAGCCATCAAACCACCTCCCATTCCTGTCGATCTGTGTCCATAGCGTCCAAATGCTACTGGATGATAAACCCATGGTTTCTCTTCTTCTAAAGCTTCGGGTTGTTCCCACCAACCGAAGGGATTTAGGATGTCGGGACGACCATCTCCATTTATGTCTCCCGTTCCAATCCCGTGAGCCCAACCAAAACCTGGTTCTGAAATAATATATTCTGTCCATGGTTTTGTCGGATCTGATGTATCCGGTTTGGCAAAACGAACAGACCCATTTGCTGAATACACCAACTCAGGAATACCATCTCCATCAATATCCACAAATTCTGTAATCTCTCCTTGATTTACACCAGGGAGTACATTAAAACTCTCCCATCGCCTTGACTCCTCCCCGGGATTGACAAATAACGTTGTACTAAAAGCCGTTCTGAGAATATCTGGCCAACCATCACCATTAAAATCATATGTGTACTGAATATGAGTAGCAGAGAATTCTAAGGAAGGACCAACAGCGATAGCAGGATAAATCTCTGAGTGTGAGGTAAAATCTGGTCCATAGTATATATAAGGTCCCGCAACTATATCCATAAATCCATCCTGGTTAAAGTCTGCTGTAGTGGCACCCCAAGAATAATACATATCACTAATCCGCTGAATCCTGAATCGAGGAGAAGATTCTTCTTTGGGTGTTTCTCTAAACAGAATATCTTTGATCATTAAATCTTTAAAATGAACCTTATCAGTACCTCCTACATACAACGCAACAGAACCATATCCTTCAGTTCGTGTAAGTCCATTATTCCCTTTATCATCAACTCTGGCTCCAATTTCTCGTCCACCATTCAAGAAGGTACGCAGAACATTTCCATCCAAAAATATCTCGATCTGATTCCACTCCCCTGAACGTAATTCCACGTTTGGTCTTTTAACTGGTAAATCAGCCTCCACACCTTGGCGATAGGGCATTCTGTTATCGCTTCCAGCCGGGTGAAACTCTTGATCTTCTGCTCTTTGAGGAGCAATTCTGTACCAAATTCCTCCAGCAGATTCCAATCGTTCCCGATCTATGATTTCACCTTCTTTATTAAACGATATCTTGTAAGGAATCACGTGTTCAGCAATATGTACTAAAATACCTGTCCCGCCTAATTCAGTTTTATCCATTCGAAGTACTACTCCTGTATTACACTCGACTAAACACTTGAATAGTGCCCTAAAACCTATATCTTGAAAGGATTGATCAAAAATCAGCCAGCCAGACTCATTTTCGTTAACCTCTCCTATCAATTCACCATCCAGTGCGTTCCAGTTTGCAGAACCAAATATTTGCCACTCACCAAGATCCGAGCCTTCGAATATATAATCCGGGAGAAAAGTCTGTCCCAAAGCTATATCATCATCTATAGCAAGTTCTTGAGCCACTACAGAAGCTGGTAACAATATTAAAACTATATGAAAAACGATTATCTTGTAAGATAAAGACTGCCTTTTTTTTATATATGTATAATCCATGATATTTTTTTATTCAGGTAAAGAGAAAACAACATATCCACCCTGAGGTTTTTCTTCTATCGACGCTTCATCATAATCCTGCTCACCTGTCCCCCAACGTAACGGAGTGGTTGACGTAACAACCAGATAATTTTTCCCATCAACCTCGTACATTGCAGGTATCCCCTCAGTGCCTGTAGGCAATTGTGCACTCCAAAGTTCTTCTCCGTTATCCGCATCAAATGCCCGAACTTTACCATCTTTGGCTGTCGAGAAAAGAAGACCAGTTGATGTAACAATCATCCCATTCCGCTGGGATCTTGGTACTCCGGTATCTTTACCACCTTCCAAGGCTGCCATTTTATCTTCTCCGAGAGGACGTTGCCATTTAATACCCCCCTCATTCAAATCATAAGCCGTAATACTTGACCAAGGCGGGCTCATAATATATGCATGACCCAAACCCCACCCATCAAGATAGTACCTTGTATCCGGAGCATCTACTCCTTCAGGATAGTCTGAGCCCAGCAAACCGCCCCCTTCTGTGGGGCGATACGTCTGGCTTCCCTCAATACCACCTGTAGCCACAACAGGTCCGTCAGGAACCGTAACAATATTTCCATCCTGAGACCCACCCAGATACCTATAAATACTTGAAATGTCTTGTTGGCTTATATATGAGAAAGAAGGCATCTCTCCCCGGCCGCTTCCAACAACTTGCTGAAATGCCTCTCTATTTAGCCTAGCTTCAATGCCTATCAGCGATGTCCCTATACCAGTTCCGCGATGATCCTCTCCATGGCATGCCTGGCAATACTGCCGATATACATTTTGCCCCTGAGCTATGGGGTTTACCCAGCTTTGTTGATTTTGACTTTGTGAAGCGTCATTACTAAAACTCCTTTTTTCAAGGGGGGGATAAATAGAAGGCCAATTGATTGAAATTACATAAACCAAACCTTTTTCTGGATTAGATGCTGTATTTCCCCAACTAGCGCCACCTACAGCGCCTGGAACTGCTATAGTTTCGTATTTATCAGAAAGGGGTACAAATAGACCTGTCCGGTCATTTTCTTTTAATTGTGCTACTTTATCTTTCCATTCGGTTCTTTCTTCATCCGATAGGAAAAAAGGTGTTATATCATCCGGGCTGATATCCTGACGTTCGAATGGAGGTAGAGTTGTAGGGTAAGGCTGTGTTGGCCATGCTTCTTCACCTGGAACATGACTCTGTGGAACAGCGCGTTCTTCGATAGGCCAAAGAGGCTCACCGGTTACACGGTCAAACGCAAACATAAACCCATGTTTGCCAGCTATAGTAACAGCATCAATCTTTTCACCATTATGGTTCACGGTGATAAGCTGTGGTGCAGCTGCTGGATCATAATCCCACAAATCATGATGAATCATCTGAAAATGCCACAATCGTTCCCCTGTTCTTGCATCAAGTGCCAACAGTGTATTCCCAAATAGGTTTGAACCAATACGATCTGCACCGTAATAATCATATGTGGGTGAACCAACAGGGAAATAGGCAATCCCGCGTTCTGCATCAACGGAGATCTCCCCCCATGTATTAGCACCTCCCACATATTTATAAGCTTCTTCCGGCCATGTATCATACCCATATTCACCCGGATGAGGAATAGTACGAAATGTCCAAACATTTTCACCTGTCCTGACATCAAAAGCTCGTAGATGGCCGGGGGATGATAAATAATTTTCACCAGTTGCAGAACCTAAAATAATCAGATTTTCAAATATTTTTCCAGGTGTTCCTGACTGAACTCGTGAGATAGTGTTCGGGTCACGATCTAACCCCTGTTTGAGATCAACCAAACCGCCATTACCAAAACTCGTAATAGACTCCCCTGTTTCCGCATCAATTGCTTGCAAATAATCATTCATCTGAAATAATAAACGTTTGTCTTGACCATCTTCACTTTCCCAATAATTAATGCCTCTCCTTGCTATTCCACGCAAATGAGCATGGATCCAGATCTCTTCTCCTGTTCTAGCATCTAAAGCAATTAATGAATTATCCTTTGCCAATACATAGATAACTGTATCAACAATCACAGGATTAAACTGATACACGTTATCATCTTTAGTAGGATAAAACCATGCAACTTCGAGTTTATTCACGTTCGATTTGTTAATATCTTCAAGTTTTACAAATTTCGACTGATCAGGCCCTCCACCATAATCTCTCCATGTGCGATGCTGATCTGGATTACTTTCCTGATACACTTCACACGAGATTAAAAGAGAAAAACATATTACTGATAATAACATAAACCTTAAAAACATTATCTTGTTTTCCAAATCATGCATTTTAATGTATATATAAATAAAATCTTAAGGTTTATTATTTTTTATAAATAATGATTATTTAAATGAAGGTTAAAATTGGAAAGCACTTCTTATTATATTGAAGTTGCCTTTCCATTTTACATTGTATATTCAATTAAAAGTCAAGAGGGATTAATACCCAGGATTTTGTGTTAACAACCCTTCACTTAAAGTTATCTCAGATGGGGGTATAGGAAAGATCTCATGGATTCCACTTGTAAAATTTGCACCTTGAGGATCACCTGTTTTTTGAGAGAATGCTCTTAAAACCTCTTCTGCACGGCCTGTTCTTACAAGATCAAAGAACCGTTCAAACTCCTGCCCATATTCTACTCTTTGTTCCTGCCAGATGAGTTCTCTTAGTACTCCTTGATCTGTCTCAGTAACATTGGGAAGAATTGCATTGTTACCCTCGCGTGCACGTTGCCTGATTTCATTTAAGGCTGATAAAGCAGCCGAAGTATTGCCATTCTCGTTGGCTGCTTCAGCATACCAAAGCATAACTTTACCTAATCTCATCATTGGCTGGTCCCTGCTTGTCAAGCTGTTACCCGGTCGTTCCTCTGGAGCTCTCATGTATGCTTTTTGATTCATATAACCATCCCACCCAACAGCATTTCCAACATCAGCAATTTCTCCATCTGGCATCTCTTTACCTTGCCAATACACTGTGTAACTCATACGAGGGTCGCCCTCTTCAAATGCATCTACAAAGTCTTGCGTAGGTAGATTAAAGCCCCATCCGTTACGGGATCGGCTACCCATAATTGTTCCCATCGGATTACCGTGTGTGTTTGGCGGATCATAATGATAATGAATCTGGAAGATGTGTTCTGCACTGTTTTCTCCGGCATTTGTGAATAAATTTTCATAACTACTATCCAACTCATAATCTCCTGAATTAATCACCTCAGAAAATTTGAGCTCAGCATTTTGGAAGTCATTCAAAAACATATAGAGTTTTCCAAGATATGCTTGTGCCGCCCCCCGAGTAGCCCTTCCTTTATCAGAAGCACTCATTGAGGTTCTAGATGGAAGAATAGTTTCTGCATCTTCCCAGTCAGCAATTATTTGATTAATGACATCAGCCTTTGGAGTACGAATAACCTCATAGGTTTCCTGCTCAGTATCTAAAATTAATGGTACATCACCAAATGTTTGAACCAATAAAAAATAAAAATAACCCCTTAGAAATTTAGCCTCAGCCAAAAGGCGCTCTTTTAAGGAAGGGTCCATTTCTATATCTGGTATATTGTCGAGAACAAGATTCGCACGCCTGACTCCTATGTAGAGTATGTCCCATGCATCATCAACCGCAAGATTACCTGCCGATACAGTATAATGTGCAATCTGTTGAGCGTAAACCTGATCAGAGCCACTCTCTCCGCCTTTCCATGCATCATCAGTATTCACATTTTGGAATATCCAGTAATTATACCCGCCGCCGGTATTAGTCCCTATATTTCCCTGGCAACACCAATTCGTAGCTCGCAATACAGAGTAGACAGCGCTCGTTGCTCTAAGAGCATCATCCTCTGTTGTATAAGCATTTTCTGTTGCAATCTGATTTTGAGGTTCCTGAACAAGCAAATCGTCACAACTATATAGAACAAAACTAAATGTTATAGCTAAAATATATTTTATCAATCTCATGTTAATTATCTCAAAGTATTAAAAGGTGTTTTGAATTTATTCTATAATCCAATGTTAATTCCAAAAGTAATAGTGCGAGGAAGAGGATAATGCCCAGTGTCAATTCCATAAAATAATTGAGAATTATCTGTTCCAAGTTCAGGATCGACACCTGGATAACCTGTAATCGTGAATAAATTAGTTGCCACTGCATAAACTCTTAACCTCCTAATATCAATAACACTTTGAGATATTGTATATCCGATTTGCAGGTTATTCAAACGCAAGTATGAACCATCATCCACATACCAATCAGAACTCCTGAGATTACTGTTTGGGTCATTGATATTCAGGCGGGGCATAGTCTGGCTGGTACCTTCTCCTGTCCAACGGTTTAGAGCATCTTTATGATAGTTAAACCAGTTAGGCCCGTAGTTATACCATTTCCAAGCTGAAAATATTTTATTGCCATATACCCCTTGTAATCCAATGTTAAGGTCAAAATTTCGATAGGCAAAATCGAAGTTTAGTCCAAATGTATGTGTAGGCCAAGGACTTCCATTGTAATCCTGATCTTGTGAATTGATTACACCGTCTCCATTCAAATCTTTAAACCGGAGGTCTCCAGGTGCAGCATTGGGTTGAGTGGCATGTGCATCTACTTCTGCCTGATTTTGAAATATACCGTCAGTCTGATAACCATAGAATACACCTAACGGCTGTCCTACTACAGCTCGGGTGGTATAGTTTTCCCCAACAAATGAGATCCATCCGCCCAAGATTTCACTTGTTCCTTGTGCAAGAGCAGTTACTTCATTATTATTGAAAGAAATATTGCCTGAGATATTGTAGTAGAAATTTCCAGGTGTCGTTCTTTGATAACCTACATCAATTTCGAGTCCTTTATTGACGACTTCGCCTGCATTCGAGAACGCAGGATCCTGAATTCCAGAATATGCTATCATTGGAATCTGAACAAGCATATTGGACGTTGTTCTGTGATAATAATCAAGAGTAATATTAACTCTATTTCTAAATCCAGTGAAATCTATACCAATGTTAGTTTCTTTCAATGATTCCCATTGCAGGTCGGGATTACCCATACCCGTAGGAGCCTGACCATGATACAATACTTTATCTTCACCAAAATAATAATCAAGTTCAGTAGTTACAGAACTGGTGAATGCATAGTCTGACAGAGAGCTTTGATTACCAAGTTCACCCCAGCCGCCCCGCACCATTAAATCATTGATAAAGTTAATATTCTCTAAAAATGATTCGTTAGACAACCTCCAACCCAAAGAAAATGACGGGAAATAACCATATCTGTTATTAGATCCAAATCTGGAAGAGCCATCCACTCGATAATTGAGAGTGATCAGGTAAGTTTCATCGTAGTTATAGTTAATACGCCCCAAATAAGAAACCATACCATATGCTGTTCCGGAACCATCAACATTCTGACCGCTATCAGCCAATCCGAAATACCGTAATCCAGGAAAAATATCTGCGTTACGTGGCAGATGCTCAGCAGAACCATTAAAATTTTCAGATTTATTTTCCTGTGCTGTAAATCCAATCATAGCATCGAAATTGTGTACCCCACTATTGTGGACATACGACAACGTGTTTTCCCAATTCCAGTTATTCCACGAGTTAAATCCTCTACTGATGCTAGATGTAATATTTTGATCGCTAGGGCCGATATAATATTCGGGATTAAAATTAGACGATCGATTCGTACCATATGTCATATTATATTGGGTACGAAAGGTAAGATTCTCTATTGGAGTGATAATAGCGTGTACATCTCCATTAAGTACAGGCCGTACTGTCCCACCAAACTGCCGCTCCATGGAAGCAGCAAGGTTTCCTCCCCTGGGAAGTACCCCCCAACTTCCATCCGGATTCTTGACTGGGACAGTTGGATCTGCGTTAAGGGCTGAATTAAGTATCCCTCCCATACCATACGGATTGATTTGGGAAAATTCAGCACGGCTCAATGATAAGTTTTGTCCTAGCTGCAGGTATTCGTTGATCCTATGTGATGAGTTCAGTCTCATGCTGAGACGATCATATGAACTTGATTTAACAACCCCATCCTGCATAAACATAGAGCCTGATAACATGTAAGTACTTCGGTCATTTCCACCACCCACAGAAACCTGTAGGTCTCTAATAGATGCCGGTCTCAAAATCTCCTCTTGCCAATCAGTTCCTTTACCAAATGCATCTGGATTTTCGAAAATAGGACTTTGACCTGCGTTAATTACAGCTTCATTATAAAGGGTAGCATATTCAGAGGCATTTGTCATGGGCATCCGTCTAGCATACTGTACACCCTCATAGAAATTAACATCCAGTTGAGGAGAACCAGGACGGCCTTTTCTGGTTGTAATCAAAACAACACCACTTGATCCTCTGGCACCATAGATAGCTGCTGCTGACGCACTTTTCAAAATTTGTATATTTTCAATTGAAGCCGGGTCAATATCTGAAGGATCAGCCATTGGATTCCCATCAATTACATAAAGAGGGCCACTAGCACTGCTATTAACAGAGCTAATACCACGAACACGCATCATTAATGAAGAGCCTGGATTACCAGAGTCTTGCATAATTTGCACACCAGCAACTCTTCCTTTAAGCGATTGAGCAATCTGCTGAGAGGGTTCATTTGCGAAGTCTTCAAAATTAACAGATGCAATAGAGCCCGTAATATCTCTTTTCCTCTGTTGTCCATATCCTACCACTACAACCTCATCTCCAGTAATCGCTTCCTGTAACAGTTCTATATCAATTTCTGTCCTATCATTTATATCTATTTCTAATCGCTGATAACCAACATAGCTGAATATGATCGTTTCGATATGATCCGGAACTGTAAGCAGATATTCACCATCAATATTAGTAGTGGTTCCAATAGGAGTGGCTTCATTGGATGGATCATGAGCAATAACATTCACTCCCGGAAGCGCTTCACCGGTTTGACCATCAAAAACAGTTCCTCTTATAGATATTTGAAATTCAGCTTCCGTTGTTTCCAGAGCAGGTTCTCTGAGCTTATCTACTCCTACAGAAACTGTATTGTTTATTTGGCGGAACGTCAATCCTGTCTGCGCAGCAACATCCTTCAGCACATCTGCAAGAATGGCATCTGTATAATTTAGATCAATACGGTTTGCACTGTTTTCTATGGCTTCAAGATTATATAAAAACCGTAACCCCATCTGGTTTTCAAGCTCATTGAATATCTCATTTAAAGCGGCATCTTGAACATGCAAGCTTACCGTTATATCGTAGAAGCTCTTCACTTCTTCCTGGTTTGTTCTTTCTGATAGTAATTTTCCCATCCAGCTCTGCTGACTTTGAGCCGGTACGGCGATACCGGAAATCACAATTAACGCCAGAAAAAGTTTCTGCACCTTGCATTTTTTCATCAGCTTTATTGTATCCATTTTCATACGTATTCGTAGACTTAATTACATGTTATAGTTTTTTACTCCGCACCATTGCACGCTTTACCTGCAGCCTCTGCCTGACAAAAACACCTCTCTCCCGTTAATCACATATTCCATATCAACAAATGCATACGTGATAGATTCGAGTACATTTCTCAGAGTTTCCCCTCTGTGTTCACCTCTTATAATACAATCCTTGATTGCATCATCTTTAAATTCAATGTCTACACCGTACCATAGTTCAAACTTTTGCGCCACATCTTCTAAAGAATCATCCATGTAAATCAAAACATCACTGTTCCAGGCTGTGAACAATGAAATATCACCACTATTTGTATCAAACGAATGCTGATCAGCTCTGTAGTTCGTCCACTGATTCGCTTCGAGAACTGCTCCATAGTTCTCTGCTAAAAGGTCGGAGCCCGATTCAAGCACGGCCACTTTCCCTGAGGCAACGGCAACCACCGCCTCTTCATCATCCGAATAGGAACGAACGTTGAAGGATGTGCCCAATACTTTGGTTGTGATTTCCCCGGAATGAACCATGAAGGGCCGCTCCGGATCGCTTGTAACCACAAAGTAAGCCTCCCCGTCCAGTTTCACTTCTCTGCTATTTTCATCAAAAGAGTCGGGGAATTCGATCTGACTGCCCGAATTCAAGTGAACCTGGGTGCCGTCCGACAAAATAAACCGGATCTTCTCACCCGGAGCTGCAACTCTCTGATGAGTAGTAACTTCCTGAGTTCCGTCTGCCATCTCGGCCCGAAACGTGTGGAAAGCAAGGGAAAGAAACAGAGAAGCCACCAATATAGCCGCTATATTCATCCATTGAGACCTTAGCCGCTTTGGAGCTATCGGTTGAATCTTCTTCGGCTGGATTTGTTCTGGTTCGCCTGAAGCAGTAGTTTCTCTAATACGGGCCTGTGCATAAATTTCCTCAAACCAATCTTGCTGACTCGCATTCTCTAACGTCTCATCGTGAGATTCCTCGAGAACTTTATTCCATTCCTCACTCAGCATTTGCTTTATATGAGGCTCATTTTCTGCTCGTTTGAGAACATTCAACAGTTCATGGTACTCTTCCCGCGTACAGGAGTCGTTGAGATATTTATTAAGCAGATTTTGTAAATGTTTATTTTTACCCATTTCGCTGTTCAATTGTTTTATGCTTCTGTGTATAGCTACAATTGAAAAAGGAAACAGGACTATTCAAAAAAATAACTTT
>Ga0209487_1003459_pt1 | contig 12395 bp, 5 predicted proteins | sample Poulit2012_FD_187524 | JGI IMG/M metagenome (GOLD analysis project Ga0209487, IMG submission 187524) | Agricultural soil microbial communities from Georgia to study Nitrogen management - Poultry litter 2012 (SPAdes) (version 2) | ecosystem: Environmental > Terrestrial > Soil > Agricultural land... | reverse complement strand
TGTTCATATTCAAATCTTTTTTAATTTTTGTTGTCGAAATCCCAACTGTACGTGGTAAATAAACAACATCACAATGCTCGCTTAAAAAGTCAAATTCACCTTCCCAGTCATCTCCCATTACAAAAACATCAATATCATGTTTTTGTACGTCTTCCACTTTTTGTGCCCAGTTATCTTCGGGTATAACCTCATCAACGTAACGAATCGCTTCCAAGATTGCTTTTCGTTGTTCAAAAGTATAATACGCCTTTTTTCCTTTAATAGCATTAAATTCATCGGAAGAAATAGCGACAATCAAATAATCGCCATATTCTCTGGCACGACGTAAAATATTTATATGTCCAGTATGGAGTAGGTCGAATGTTCCGTATGTGATTACTTTTTTCATTAGTAACAACCTCCGAATTATTTTACAATCAAATTATAGTTGTTTGTGATATTATACTATACATTATTTACAAAAACGTAACAACGAGTTATATGGAAACCTTTTATATATAGTATACTATATAATAGCTATTTATTGAAGTAGGTATTTTCTTACAAAATCTTTACATATTAGACTACATATATTTAGAGTAACCCTACATATATATTAATTTTAGCCGATATAAGAAGCGCCCATTCATTGAAAGGTTGTGATAAATGACAGAGAAGGTTTGAAAAGGGGAAGAATGTTAGCATAAATTCGTAATATGGAGGTTATCAATGAGAAAGACAGCAATCTTTTTAATTGTTTTGTTAACTATTGGTTTGATCAGTCCATCTCTTTCTCTTGCAGCAAGTGAAAAAGCAGAGCCTCATGCTATCAATCAGCAAGCAGAAGATATGGGAGAAGAGCAGGACGAAGTTTCGGTTGAGCCAAGTGAAGAGGACTTACTGGCTCACATTCGTGAAGAAAGTGTAAAAGTATACCAGGATCTTAATGACTTATCTGTCTCTGAAGAAGCTGGAAGTGCTTATATGAATAAAGTCTATTACATAGAGAATCAAGCAAAAATTGAAGATCAACTCTATTATTTGATCAATAGTGAGATAGACGATGAAAATGCTGAGGTGGGTTGGGTAGAATCAGAAAATGTGATAACACAGTCTTATCACACTGTAGATGAGCAAGAAGAAACTCTGTTTATTAGCGGTTCCGGAGAGGCGTATCAAAAGCCCTGGGGCGGTGAGGAAGATATAGTTTACGACCTCGTATCATTTGAAAACGAGGAGTTTGAAATTGATCTCACCCAAAAGGTAGGAGAAGACATATGGTATCGGGGCATATTAGATAATGAGACAGTATGGATTCAGTCGAACCACTTAAAAACAGAAGAAGCTTCAAACGATTCGAAGGACAATGAGAATACGGAATCTGAAAAGCAGGTTGGCGACGATGATGATGCCAATGAACCGGAAAAATCCGAAGAAGTGAAAGATGACGAACAACAAAACGACAAAAACACTGAAGATGAGATCGAGAAAGAGCATCAAGACGATGGACAATTAGAAGAAGATGAAGCAGATGCTAATCATACAACGTCTGAGAAAGCATCACTTAAACGGTCTATTGCTTCTAAGGTACAAGAAGGTAAAACTAGTAAACTAGGTCATATCCGCAGTACCAATGTGGATATATACAAGAATATTAATGATTTATCTTCTTCTAAAAAAGCAGGCGATAAATATACGCATGCTGTCTATTATATTAAAAAGCAAGCTGCTTTAAATGGTCAGGTTTATTATTTGCTCAGCACGGAACCGAGTAGTACTAAGGGTGTTGTCGGCTGGGTAAAATCACAAGATTTATCCACACACTCGCATGTCGGTGTTGATAAAAAATCCAAGACTTTTTATATCAAAGGAACAGGCAAAGCCTATGATACGGCTTGGGGTGGAAATAAAAACCTAGTTTACAACCTTTCAAAGCATAAAAATCAAGTCTTTAAAGTTCATTTGACCGAAAAAGTGGGAAACAATACGTGGTACCGTGGAACACTGAATGGAAAAACGGTGTGGATTCACGAGAGTTACTTAGGATCAGCGAAGGAAAGTAAAACTAGTAAACTAGGTCATATCCGCAGCGCAAAAGTTCAAATCTATAAAACGATAGGCGATGTATCAACTGCAATAACTGCAGGAGATAAGTATACACATGCTGTTTACTATATTAAAAAGCAAGCTACTGTAGGTGGCCAGGTCTATTATTTGATCAGCACAGCACCAAGTAGCACGAAAGGTGTCATAGGTTGGGTGAAATCCCAAGACTTATCTACGCATCCGCATGTTGGTGTAGATAAAAGAGCCAAAACATTTTATGTGAAAGGAACAGGGAAAGCCTATGATACGGCTTGGGGCGGGAACAAAAACCTTGTTTATAATCTTCCACAATATAAGGGGAAGACTTTTAAAGTTCATCTTACCGAAAAAGTAGGAAACAACACTTGGTATCGCGGGGTATTAAACGGACAGACCGTATGGATACATACAGCATACCTTGTACCGCCAAAAGAAGTTAATGAAACCAGTACAAAATATGATCTGACACTGGATAGAATGGTTGATATCCAAATGGCCGTAACCCCGCAAACGGACAAAAGGTATCAGCTGTGGATCAGAGAAGATGCTTTTAAAAAAGGAAGCATTGGAAATGGTAAAGGTACAGTAGAAGGTAATAATTGGAATCTAAGAAGAGGACCGGGAACTGGGTATTCAGCTGGAGGAAAGGTAAACAATGGAACAGTACTTTCATTAAAATCCAGTAAAAAAGGATCAGATGGCTATACTTGGTATTATGTCAGGGATACATCCGGATGGGTCATTCCAGATAGAAAAGATGTGGAATATTATCTCAATCCCTCAAAGTTTTTAAATGACTTAAAAGGTTCTCTGCAATTTTTAAAACTATCAGAAGCTGCCGGTATTGATGTGGCAGAAGTGAATGATAAAATCCTTAAAGGTAAAGGAATTCTGTCAGGTAAAGCTCAATCTTTTATTGAGGGAGCTGAAACTTATGGAGTAAATGAAATATATTTAATTTCGCATGCTTTACTGGAAACAGGAAACGGTACGTCTAAACTGGCAACAGGCGTAAAGTATAACGGGAAAACAGTTTACAATATGTATGGAATAGGAGCTAGAGACAGTTGCCCGTTAGAATGCGGCTCGAAATATGCCTATGAGGCCGGATGGTTTACACCGGAAGCAGCAATTAAAGGTGGGGCGGCGTTCGTAGGTAATAATTATCTCGGCGTAGGACAAGATACCTTATACAAAATGCGCTGGAATCCGGCGTTTGCAGCAAAAAATGGCTATGCATCCCATCAATATGCAACAGATATCGGATGGGCAAGTAAGCAGACAACAAGAATGTACGAACTATATAACTTGCTCGATGGCTATAGCCTGTCACTTGATATACCAAAATATAAATAGTTAACTAGTAAAAAGGTACTCTATTTTTGTGGAAAAATGCAGAAATAGAGTGCTTTTTTTAGGAAAACAGGAGACATTACCTAGAGAAATTGGTAAGATAAGGTGGTATGAATAAAAATCCAAGGAGGAGCGAAGTTGAAAAGGTTTGTCATCATAGTAATAACACTCTTAATCTATATATCAGTATTCCCTTCTGCGTTATTAGCACAAAAGCAAGAAGTGATAGAAGAGCAAGAAGAGAAACACAAAGATGATATAGAAGTAACTAGCGATGAAAAGAAGGAGCAAAGTGATAACATAGCAGATGAGGACAGTCCTGGTAATGATGAAGAATTACAGGATGAGCAATCTTTAAAAGAGAAAGAATCTGATGAAGAAGCGTCAGAAGAAGATGTGGATGAATATAACGAGTTCGGTATTAAAAAAGGAACAGAAGTATACGGTGAAGACATTAGTGAGCTGACAGAAGAAGAGCTGCAGTACATACCAGAAGCTTGGAGAGACGGGGAATTTAAAAGTGAGCATCCGGATGAACCGCAACCCAAAGCAAGATTGTTTGCGAATTACCCGGATGTAAATAAATACATTGAATCTAACAATCTATCAGTAGCAAAGATAGAGTATAACCATATCAATCATCTCACAAAGTTTAATTATCGCAACGGATATGGAAAACCTGAAGGATTAGTCGCGCATGAAACAGCTAATAACAAATCGACGATTTCCGGTGAAATTAGCTGGATGTCAAGTAATCATATAAATGCATTTGTACATGCATTTATAGATGGTTCGCGGATTATTGAAGTTCATCCTACTGATTATGGTGCGTGGGGTGCGGGTCGTTTTGCAAATGAACGATTTATTCATGTGGAACTTGTTCGTGTCCATAGTTTTGATCAATTCGCACGCTCTATTAATAATTATGCTGAATATATAGCAGCAACACTACACAAGTATAATTTGGGAGTTACAGATGCTGAAAAGACCGGAAAAGGAACTTTATGGTCGCATTATGCAGTCAGCAACTTCCTAGGGGGAACAGATCATGTAGATCCCCATGGATATTTTGCACAATACGGTTATCAATGGGATGATTTAGTTGAATTGGTAACTAAAAAATATGATGCGTTAGCAAAACCTAAAATATCTAATACAAGCAAATTAGGGCATATTAAATCTAGTAATGCCCGGATTTACAATGATCCCGCTGATAAGGATAATTACAGCAATGCAGTATCAAAATATATTAACGAAGTTTATTATATTAAATCAGAAGCAAAAATAAATAATGAGACTTATTATTTGATCAGCCGGCAGCCAAGTAAGACAAAAGGCACCATTGGCTGGGTGAAATCTACCGATATGAGTGTTCATACACATAAAGGGAAAGATAAGAAAAGAAAAAGTCTTATTGTAAAAGGTTCAGGGAAAGCATATAACAAAGCATGGGGCGGTTCTAAAAATCTCGTATATGATTTATCATCCTATGCTGGTTCAACACTAGAAGTTAACCTGACGGAGACTGTAGGCAGTAACACCTGGTATCGGGGCATACTTGATGGGAAACAGGTTTGGATTCACTCCAGTTATTTAATTTCTAATGAGGAGAGCAAAACGAGCAAGCTAGGTCATATACGCAACTCAACAGTAAAAATATATAACGATTTGAGTTTAACGTCCGCTGTAAAAGCAGGAAGTCAGTATACTGACGCAGTATATTATATTAAAAAACAAGCAAAGATAAATAATCAACTTTATTATTTAATAAGCAATGAACCTAGTAGCACAAAAGGCACAGTTGGCTGGGTGAAGGCACAGGATTTATCAACGCATTCCCATGTCGGTGTAGATAAAAATGCTAAAACGTTTTATATAAAAGGAACTGGAAAAGCATATGATACTGCATGGGGCGGAAGTAAAAATTTAGTATATCATCTCTCAGATTATAAGAATGATATATTTAAGGTTCATCTTACTGAAAAAGTAGGGAACAATACGTGGTACCGCGGGACATTGAATGGGAAGACAGTATGGATGCATGAAAGCTATGTCTATTCGAAAACTGAAAGTAAAACAAGTAAATTAGGACATATTCGCAATTCAAATGTGAAAATTTATCAAGACGTAGATAATCCGGCATCTTCCATTACAGCGGGAGATAAGTACACACATGCAGTATATTATATTAAAAAGCAGGCGAAGATAGACGACCAACTGTATTATTTGATCAGTAAAGAACCAAGCAGCAGCAAAGGTGTTGTAGGCTGGGTTAAATCGCAGGATTTATCAACGCATAAACATGTTGGTGTAGATAAAGATGCTAAAACGTTCTATGTAAAAGGTACAGGAAAGGCATATGATACTGCATGGGGCGGAAATAAAAACCTCGTCTATAATCTTTCTCAATATAAAAATCAAATTTTTAAAGCACACTTGACTGAAAAAGTCGGAAACAATACGTGGTATCGTGGCAATTTAAACGGGAAAACAGTGTGGATGCATGAAAGTTATGTGACGTCTAAGGAAGAAAGCAAAACAAGTAAGCTTGGTCACATTCGCAATTCAGATGTAAAAATCTATCAAGATATTGGCGATCCATCAACTGCTGAAAAAGCAGGAAGCAAGTACACCCATTCCGTTTATTATATTAAAAAACAGGCCAAGGTTAACAACCAACTCTATTATTTGATTAGTAATCAACCGAGCAACACAAAAGGCGTTGTAGGCTGGGTTAAATCGCAAGACTTATCAACGCATAAACATGTTGGCGTAGATAAAAATAATAAAACATTTACAATCAAAGGGACTGGTTCTGCTTACAGTAAAGCGTGGGGCGGTTCAAAAAACGCAGTATTCCCTGATCTTTCAACATACAAGGGGAAAAAGTTTAATGTACACCTTACTGAAAAAATAGGGAATAATACATGGTATCGCGGAGATTTTAATGGAAAAAGAATCTGGATACACAGTTCATACTTGAAGTAATCATAATGAATACTAAAATATAGAGGCTGAGACAAAATCCTATAAAAATGAATAAACCGCATGAAATCAAATTTGAAAACTTGATTTCATGCGGTTTTATTTTCACGATTTGTACTAAAATCAATTAGTTTTCAACTTATGTCCCAGTCTCTTCTAGAATAGTAAAAAAGAAAGTGAATGAGTTAATAACAACATGGCAATAATTTTTTGTAGAAGTATTAGATCAAACATAGTTCAAAGTATAATGAAGCTTTTATCTATATATGTTATAATAAGTTGGATTATTTTTTTACATATCTTTTAAGGAGTGCAACTATGGGAAAGATTTCAGTTATTATACCAGTGTATAATACAGAGGAATTTGTTGAATATTGTTTAAGTTCTTTAATGGAGCAAACATATAAGAATATCGAAATATTGTTGATAAATGATAACAGTAACAAAAAATGCACGGATTTATTAAGAAAAATATCTGAACAAAATAATCTGGTGAGGCTATTTCATTTTGAAGAGAGAAAGGGCGTTGGTGCAGCACGTAACTTTGGAGTAGAGAAAGCTAATGGAGATTATATATATTTTCTTGATAGTGATGATTATTTGCCCGAGAAAACATTAGAAATGTTAGCTAACCATATTAAAGATAATAATATGGTACGTGGAAAGATGAAGACAACGAACTTTAGTAATGGGATTGCAATAATATTAGATGGCTTATTTAAGCCTAAAATGTTCACAAATAAGAGATATAACTTAGTTAAAAATAACTCAGCATTAAACTTTCTATTTAATAAAAAGTTTATCTTGGATGCAAAATTAAGGTTCTCAGAAAATGTAGAAGTATATTCTGATTTGGCGTTCATGATTCCGGCGTTGATACATACGAATCAGGTACCTTTTCTTAAAGAAGCTGTATATTTCAGAAGGAGAAGAAATGACCCTATTTCAAATCCATCAATAATTCAATATGGCGAGGAAGTTAAAATTAAAAGCTTCTTAAATATATACAACGACATTAAGAGACAGATTAATGATGAATTGGCCAATGACTTTTTAGATAAACAATTCCTAAACTTCTACAGAAAAAACATAGTAACCTATTTTAAAAACAATGACTGTGTAGATGTTATTTTTGATCAGTTATCTAATACAATGAAACATGTTAACCCCGAGTTAGTAAATAAGCATAGCCGTGTATTAAAAAAAGAAGTGAATAAATTAATTAATGGGGATCTTGTTAAATATAAAAAAATGAATTTTAAACACCACCTATTGCGAGATATACGCAATGGATTAAAGACGAAGAGAAGGTTTTTAATCTTATTATATAGAAGAGTCTTTTTGAGAACAAAAATGAAAGAGAACCTTATTTTTTTTGAAAGCTTTTTAGGAAAGTCATATTCCGATAGCCCGAAATATATTTATGAGTATATATTAAATAATAATATTGATTATAAATGTGTATGGTCCGTAAGAGAAAAAAAGGAGATTCCCGGGAATCCGATACAGGTCAAAAGATTTAGTCTGCGTTATTATTATTATTTAGCTAGGGCTAAATATTGGGTAAGTAATATTCGGCTACCTAAATCTTTAGATAAAAGGGAAGATAATGTATATTTACAAACTTGGCATGGCACGCCATTAAAAACATTGGTCTTTGATCAGAAAGATATATATTCGGCAGACCCTAAGTATAAAGAGAACTTTTATATACAATCCCGGCGATGGGATTATTTGAGTTCTCCAAATCAATATTCTTCGGATATATTTAAAAGGGCTTTTAAATTTGATAAAGAAATGCTTGAGTTTGGATACCCAAGAAATGATATTTTATATCAAAAAAATACAGAAGAAGATATTAAACATATTAAAGAGAAGCTTCATATTCCATTTGATAAAAAGACAATATTATATGCTCCAACATGGCGCGATGATGAGTTTTTTTCTAGGGGAAATTATAAATTTACTTTGAATTTAGAGTTAGACAAAATGCGGGAAAATATTGGAAATGATTATATTATCTTATTAAGAACTCATTATCATATAGCAAACCAGCTAGATGTATCTGAATATGAAGGGTTTGTGTATGATTTCAGTAGGTATGACGATATTGCTGAGCTTTATCTTGCTGCAGATATTTTAATTACGGATTACTCTTCAGTGTTTTTTGACTATGCCCATTTGAAGAGGCCTATATTATTTTACACGTATGATCTGGAAAAATACCGTGATAAATTAAGAGGCTTTTATTTTGATATGGAAAAAGAAGTGCCAGGTCCTTTATTAATGACTACAGATGAAGTAGTAGACGCTGTCCTGAATATTGATGATATTCAGGACGATTACAAGGAAACTTATCAGAAGTTTTATAATAAGTTCTGTCAATGGGATGATGGACATGCTTCTGAGAAAACAGTTAAAGCTGTTTTTAAAGAGAATTGATGCTAATATAGTTAAAATGTGAAACATGGATTTTATTGTATCCATGTTTTTCTATCTATTTATTGGTGACTAATGCTATTTCAAAATGAAGTATTATGTGTAGAGTATACTTTAACTTGAGGTGAATATTGGGTGAAAATTAAAAAACTACTCATGAAAATTAAAAGAAGTAAATATGTAAAGAAAATATTGAAGCTACTGTTTTACATGGCGGCTAAATTACCTACTCATAAAAAAACAATAGTCTTCGAAAGTTTTTTAGGAAAGCAATATAGTGATAATCCAAAAGGTATATATGAATATATAAAAAAAAATTTTCCTAATTATAAGTTGTATTGGAGTGTCGATCGAAAGTATCGCAATAATTTCCCAAAAGAAGGATTTAATTGTCTGATTAGATTTAGTTTAAAATGGATGTATATAATGGGAACGTCAAAATATTGGGTTGTGAACAGCAGGTTACCTTTATGGATCCCCAAACCAAAACATACAATATATATTCAAACATGGCATGGGACTCCTTTAAAGAAATTAGGTTTGGATATAAATGAAATTCATATGCCAGGAACGAACACTAATTCATATAAAAGAAATTTTATTTATGAAGCCAGTAAATGGGATTATTTAGTATCTCCCAATGCATATTCTACAAAAATATTTAAAAGAGCATTTGATTTTAAGCAGACAGTTATTGAGAGTGGTTACCCTAGAAACGACATACTTTATACGCGTAACAATGAACTAGAAATTAAAAAAATAAAAAGTCAATTAAATATCCCAATGGATAAAAAAGTTATACTGTATGCTCCAACATGGCGTGATGATGATTATTATAGTGCTGGAAGTTATAAATTTAGCTTAAAGATGGACCTTGATCAATTAAAAGCCCGGTTTGAAGAAGATTTTGTTCTCCTGCTAAGAATGCATTACTTAGTAGCGGAACAATTTGAATTGAATGCTTATAAGAACTTTGTGTTCGATGTATCATCCTATAATGATATTGGTAATTTATATTTAATTTCTAATGTCTTAATTACTGATTATTCATCTGTGTTCTTTGATTATGCAAATTTGCGTAGGCCAATCTTGTTCTTTACATATGATATTGAAAAGTATCGAAATAAACTTCGTGGCTTTTACTTTAATATTGAAGAAGAAGCACCCGGACCATTATTGAAATCAACTGAAGAAATCATAATTTATTTACAGTTGATTCGAGATGGTAAATATCAATTGCCTTTAGCATTCGAAAAATTTTATAATAAATATTGCTATTTAGAAGATGGTAATGCATCTGAACGAGTAATAAGTCAATTTCTGAAAAAGGACAAAGTATAAATAAAAACAATAACTACTGTTTTTATTTGTGGAAGGGGCTATAAATTTGAGTACAATCACTCCTGTTATCCTAGTTAGATCATTAGATGTTATAAGAGGTGGAGTTACTAAAGCATCGATAAAAAGAGCAAATGTACTAGCGAAGGAGCATAAAAGGGTTATAATTGTTACGATTGTGTTTCAACAAAATCATAAATCAATCATCAAGGAATTATATGACAAAAAGTTATTGGCAAAAAATATCAAGGTGATTAACTTTTTTGAAGATATGAAGCCGAATAAAGGAAAACTAAGAAGGTTGAAATACAAGGGCGAATATTTAATTAAAGAGAGAGGGTTTGTAGAATTTCCAGTTGAAAAAATGATAGAGGAATCTTCGTTTCGTTACTATAAAGAAGGCTTATATGTTAAATATAAACGATTTAATAAAGATGGTACTTTAAAGTTTATAGATTATATGGATGCCGATAGATACAGGTTAAGAAGGGAAGAATTTGATAAACAAGGGATTTTGGTTCGAATTAGACATATGGATAAGCTAACAAACAGGCCACGATTAGATCGATATTTTGATAATAAAGGTTTTTGCTTTCTAACTGTTCATATTAATTCTCAGACAGGAAAAGAAGGACGTGCAGCGATTTTCAAGAAAGAGCCTATTGAATTAGACAATTTATATGAATATCAAGGAAAATGGCTCAATGCTTTGTTAAACAAAATTGATTATCCTGTTGTCACATGTGAATTAAGAGGTTTGCATAAAATGTTGAAAGATGTTAAACACGATAACATTAAAAAAATTGAAGTTATTCATACAAATCATATCCAGAAACCTTTCGATGATATAACAAATATAAAGAAAAGTTATAGGCAACTTTTTGAACACGCGAATGAACTTGATAATATAGTGTTTTTAACTAATGAGCAGAAAACTGATGTTGAATCTGTGTATGGTAAACATGATAATTTTGTTGTAATCCCTCATGCAGGTGGAGATGATAAGAGAGCAAGTGAAAAGAAAAAGATAAATTATGATCCTAAGTTAGCTGTAACTTTGGCTCGCTATCACGAAGATAAAAGATTAGATAAGGCGATTAAAGCTTTTAAATTAGTGGTTGAGAAAATTCCAGAGGCTAAGTATTATATATATGGTTATGGAAAATTAAAAGGTAAACTAGATCTTTTAATAAAGGACTTAGAATTAGAGAACAATGTATACTTAAAAGAATATACTACCAACTCTAAAGAAGTATATCAAAAAGCAGCGTGTTCTATACTTACTTCAAGGCAGGAGGGGTTTGCTATGGTGATTACAGAAAGTATGTCATTAGGCACTCCGGTTATTTCGTATAATACAAAGTACGGGCCAGAAGATATTATTGAAAACGGGATAGACGGTTATATAGTACCCCATGGTAATACTGAAAAGCTTGCGGAAGAGATTGTTAAAGTTATGAAAGATAGCGATCTTCGAAATGAGTTATCTAAAAATGCATTGCGTGTCAATGAAAGATTTAGTGAAGCTAAATACAAGGAGAATTGGCTTAATTTAATCAAATATTAGTAGCGCTGTTTGACCGCCAATAAGGCTTATCCGAAAAAGGATAAGCCTTATATTGTCTTTTCTGAGTCTTGCTTGTATAATTTATTAATGCATATAATATTTACTATTGGTTTTGAAACATTATTTATAAATGAGAGGATTCAGCTATGAAATCTGCAGTGACTGTGATTAGAGAACAGATAGATCATTTTTATTTGATAAGAAGGCTTTCTTTATACGAATTAAAAAGCCAAAATCGAAATAACTATTTAGGTATGGCATGGGAGATTATTAATCCCTCTATTCAGATTATGATTTACTGGTTTGTTTTTGGTACGCTAAGAGAACGAGCACCGATAGAAGTTAATGGAACAGAGTTACCATTCTTCCCTTGGTTATTAGCTGGCTTCTTCCTGTGGATATTCTTTTATCAAGCAACAATACAAGGATCGAAATCGATCTACACCAGGTTACGTATGTTATCAAAGATGAATTTTCCGATGAGTGTTATTCCGAACTATGTTATATTTTCTAAGTTCTATATTCATTTATTTATGTTGGCAATCACAATGATTATATTCCAATTTATGGGCTACTTTGCTAATATTTATTATTTACAATTGATTTATTTTATATTTGCAGCTTTTTGTTTAATCTATGCTTTATCTCT
>Ga0209487_1003458_pt1 | contig 12400 bp, 12 predicted proteins | sample Poulit2012_FD_187524 | JGI IMG/M metagenome (GOLD analysis project Ga0209487, IMG submission 187524) | Agricultural soil microbial communities from Georgia to study Nitrogen management - Poultry litter 2012 (SPAdes) (version 2) | ecosystem: Environmental > Terrestrial > Soil > Agricultural land... | reverse complement strand
AGACAATAGCCGTAAAAATGTGGTTTTACCGGAGCCATTCGGCCCGATGATGCCCACTCCCTGTGCAGGTTCAAATTGAAAGTGGAGGTTCTGAAAAATCGGACGTCCAGCTCTATACTGCTTAGTTAAATTTTCTATCACAAACATTTTAAGATGCCGTCATTTTAAAATTACTACCGGCCAGATGCTGCAGCCCTGCTGTCAGGAGTGCTGTAACGAGATAAAACAGGAGAATTATGAGCTGATCCCGAAACCCCGGTATCCCAAAAATAAAGTATTGAAGATTCATTCCGACAAGCAGTGGCAGGACCCAGCGAACCTGCATCCATGCCCGGCTGAGTACCATAATTCCAAATCCTGCAACCCACTGCGTGAGCCAGCCCGGCGCCACATCTGCACGTGCTGACAAAGGAATTAAAAGATGATGCAACAGCGCAAATCCAGCCCATAGCATCAGCAGCAGATCGGCTCCCGGATTTTGATACGCAATAAAAAGCATCGCTGCATGGCCGGCTGCGATCATTCTCCCGGCAGGCAGTATGCGATCCGTCTGCAGGGTAAGCTGCCATACGTGTGGCTGAAGGCGGGCAGGTACCCACCAGAGCTGATCTGCCGTCGGGGCAGTTTGTTTCACGTCTCCGTCCTGATTTTCTCTGAAAAACTCTCCAAAAAAAGCGTTTGTGCTATAATAATACCTTACAACCGACATTCTCTGCCTCTGTATCATTATATATGTAAACAGATAGAAGATACAATATAATAACGTCTCTGACCAAATAGAGACCGTTTCGAAGAGGATGGTTCCGAGCAGAATAAGCAGTGAACCGGTCAGAAATATCAAAACGGTATTCATCAGGCTTGGAATGGAACCGGGATCCAGAGGATATTTAAAAAGGTCTGCCGCTTTTTTGCGGTACCTTCGTCCTTTCTCCGATTCACTCCAAAACTGGGAATCAGGTCCCGATTGCAGATATCTGTAACAGGCTAAACGGAGGATCGCTGACAAGAAAAGGATCGACCCAGCGGCAGGCAAAGCGATTTCCAGAAATTTTCCGCTGCCTGAAAAAATACCGCCTAACGCCATAAAAATCAGAAGTACGGCACCCGTCAGAACAATCAGGTTCATTTTTCCATAAAGATGCCGCCATATCGCGCTCCCGTCCGGATTGGCAAGCTGCATAACAGAGCGGTATTTGTCTGGAAAAAGCAGATAGGGCGTAATGAATGCAGCCAGTGCTGAGAAACCGAACAGAACGTATCGAATAGCAATCATTTTCTCTGAAACGGGATCTCCCCAAGTCCATAATGTACCAGCAAATGCGGTCGCTACCACAATGATTGCAGTCTGTAGTGCCGATCTTTTTGGTAGAATATTCTTCACAGGCTTTCTATCCGGATCCACGATATGGTGATGGATTGCATCCAATTATAATAATACTTTTACTGGATTGTACAGTTCAAATTAAATGGCAGCGCTTTTAATTTGATGTTCACAACTATTTGTGGAATTTGAGATCGATCTCAATCTTTCCATCGGGAAAAGTTTTTTCCGGTCACGTTTTGTATATTGTCTGTCGAGTCAGAAAAGCGTTTCCATAAAACAATGATGAAAAGAAGATAAGGATTTATGAAAATTTTTGTCTGTATTAAACAGGTTCCGGATATCGATGCCCCGCTTCATATGAAAGATGGGAAGCTCATTCTGGACGATGACCGCAAAAGCATGAACGCCTATGATGCTTCTGCGGTTGAAGAAGCCCTGTTACTTGCTGAAAAAGTCCAAGGTTCAGTAGAAGTCGTGCTGGCCGGCCCTGAAGACGCGAATGACACCATACGAAAGGCGCTTGCCATGGGTGCCGGCCGCGGTACTCATATTGTGGTGAATGAAACAGGTTACGACTCCTATATCCACGCAAAAATCCTTGCAGCCTTTTTTTCGGATCAACAATATGACTATATCTTCTGCGGCAAACAGAGTCAGGATACCGATGCAGGGCTTACCGGTTCCATGCTCGCAGAACTGCTCTCCCTCCCCTACGTCTCCAACGCGGTGGGAATCTCGTCTGAAAAAGAGGTCTTGCTGGTCACACGCCAAGGGGACCAGGGACAAGAGATAATCACTCTTCCGTCCCCCGGACTGGTTACCTGCTCCAACGATATGAATAACCCTAGAATCCCGGGCCTGAAAGGAATTATGCAGTCTAAAAAGAAACCGGTTGACGTTATCGCCCTGCACGATCTGATTTCCCACATTCCCGACGAGGATGTATTGACCCGAACTGTTCGTTATGAAGAGAAGCCTGTCCGGAAACCTGGAAAAAAACTTACGGGGGAACCAGAGGAGATCGCCCGCGAACTTGTCCGGGCGCTCGGCCGTGAAACCACTGTGCTCTGATCTCTGAAGCGCTGCATAAACTATGTAGAGTTTTGAACGGTGCAGAGGAGTCCGGATAGAGTGAATAGAATCAGGTAAGCAGGACGCGTGAGAAATGCTCGCGGATTCAACTTTTTAATCATTACATGAAAATGGGACAAACTTCAAAGCACACAATCTATGAGTAACCTTTTAACCGTTCTTACGGTACAAGACGGAAAAATCACACGCGCCTCTTTGGAGGTGTTATCCAGATGTAATGAACTGGCAGAACAGCATCAGCTCCCTTCCTGCGCCCTGGTTATCACCGATGATAGTTCCGGAATAGCAGATCAGCTCTCTGATTCCGGAGTGGATACCCTCTATACCATCGAAAATCCGCTCTTCCGGAATCCTCTCAATGCCCCTTTGATCACTGCTCTGTCTGAAGCAACCGAGGAGATTCATCCACGTATGGTGGCTTTTGCATCTTCCGAGAGCACCAAAGATGTTTTAGGTGCCATTGCCGCACGTAAACAGGCAGCCGCTTTGAGTGATCTGTCAGAATTTGAATTGACAGAAAATGGAGTTAAAGGGAAACGTCCCGTAATGGCCTCTAAAATCTACTCTGTAGCAGAAGCATCCGGTTCACCGGTATTTATCTCGGTTCTGAGTGGTTCTTATGAAAGGATAGAAAAAAAGGGGACGCCGGTTGTAAAACCCATCTCATTCAATTACTCGACGGATAAGGTGGGCACAGTGCTCAGGGAGATCGTGCACTCTGATCCTGGACGAACGGACCTTTCTGAAGCAGAAGTGATTGTAGCTGCAGGAAGAGGGGTTAAAGATGAGGCCGGACGGCAACTTATTGAAGAACTGGCAACCGTACTGAACGCAAGCATAGGCACCTCCCGGGCACTTACCGAATCGGGTGCTTATGAGCCGGGCCTCCAGATCGGACAGACGGGCAAGGTTGTCTCTCCCTTCCTCTATATCGGAGTTGGAATATCTGGTGCCATCCAACACGTGTCAGGAATGGCCAACAGCAGAATGATTGTCGCAATCAATAACGACCCGGACGCACCTATTTTTCGTATTGCCGATTACGGCCTCGTCGGGGATCTCTATCAGATTTTGCCCCCTCTGATCGATGAGTTGAAAAAATTCAAAGTGGGAGAGTAGAAGTCTGTTTTATGGAGGCTTGCTCAGTATGCACTTGAGCTGTTTGACAAGTTGACCCGGGCACTCTTCAGGATGGTACCGGGTGAGTACAGCCCGAGTCTGAAAAGTCAGAAAAGAGCTTGATGCCTCTATCGAATCACCACGGTACAATCGGCAGGATGAAAAGTTCCGGGAGGTTAGGGACGGCATGTCCGAACCTCTATAGATAAAAGGTATTTAAAAAGTTTAATATGGATGACAAATTCGATTGTATCGTTGTAGGAGCAGGAGTGGCGGGTCTGTCCGCCGCGCTGACCCTGGCCCGGAATAATCTGAAATTCCTCCTGATAGAAAAGGGTAAATTTCCGGGATCTAAAAACGTCTCGGGTGGTGTTCTCTGGGGAAGTGACCTTGCAAAACTGGTCCCTTCCTACTGGGAAGATCCGAATGCAGGATGGGAGCGATTTATAAATCATCGCAGGCTCACCTTCCTGGATAAGGAATCCTCATTTTCCATCGATTTCAAATCAACCCATTTTAACAGCCCTCCCTATAGCGGAGTCGTCGTATTGAGATCCAGATTCGACCGCTGGCTCGCTGATAAAGTGGAACAGGCGATAGCCGAAAGTGACTATGCGATGGATTCCTTCCTGGCTACCAATATTCTTGTTGAGGAGCTGGTCGAGGAGCAGGGCAAGGTGGTGGGTATTCGTGCAGGTAATGAAACTTTCTATGCGGATTCGGTTATCCTGGCGGAAGGGGTCAATAATCTGCTGACCCGGCAGGCGGGGCTACAGAGCTCCTACGTTCCAGCAGATCATATACTTACAGGTGTTAAAGAGGTTATAAGGTTCGACAGAAAGCAACTTGAAGACCGTTTCCAGTTAAATGGTCTGAGCGGAATGAGCAACGAGTTTGTTGGCTATGCCACCAACGGTGTAGAGGGAGGGGGATTTCTCTATACGAACCGGGACTCCATCTCTTTGGGCCTGGTCCTGGGACTAAAAGACCTCAGAAATAAAGGTCAGACACCCTACGACCTGCTGAATCATTTTAAGCAGCACCCGGTGATTTCAGATACTATCCGGGGAGGAGAGATTGTGGAATACTCTGCTCATGTGGTCTCCTCGGGAGATCGGCGGCTTATCCCTGAAAAGCTCTATAAACCGGGGCTCTTGATATGCGGTGAGGCAGCAAACTTATTGATGAATGCGGGGAGAGCGATACAGGGAATGGATTATGCGATGCGGTCGGGAATCATGGCGGCGGAGACAGTGGTGAAGGCGAAAGGGGAAGGCGATTTTGGAAACAGCACCCTGAAAAAGTATCAGGAAGCTCTGGATGAGAGCTATGTGATGAAGGATATTCGAAATTTCCAGGATGCTGTAGAGCTGCTCCACGACCCGGCCATGAGAGAGAGTATCCCCAATCTGATTTGTGATTTCGGACGCAACTTCTTTCAGATACGGAATGAACCAACACGCAAGGCGCGTCATCTGTTCAGCCAGTCCGTCAGACGACACAGTTCCTGGCGTGAACTGTTAAAAATCGGTTTCAAAGGCGCAAAATCGATGTAACAGGGTGACGTTATCAATTTAGATCTTTCTCATTCACGACACTCTTACAGAGCTGTAAACTCAAAACCAGAAGAATAATGAAGATAGCAACACTCTCCGAACGACTCAGCCTGGTCAGCTACCGCAATCAGGGGTTATCAGATTTCCAGCCCCATATCAGAGTGGATACAGAGATCTGCAACTCTGTCTGTCCCCACCACTGCACCACCTACGTCTGTCCGGCAAATTGCTATACAAAAGATGAACAGGGCCTCGTGCATTTTCAGGTAGAAGATTGCATAGAGTGCGGCACCTGTATGTACGCATGCGATCAGGGAGCCGTAACATGGGAGTTTCCGCATCCTGAAAACGGGCGGGGAGTCACATGGAACTTCGGGTAAGCTCACTTCAGCAGAGATAGATTAATGAATAGCCTGGCTCTGCGATCTTCTGCGGCAGGCCAGCGCCATACCCGATATCGAAAACTCAACGTACAGCGGTGGAATAAACCCGGCCTGGCAGAACTATTCGCCGCCCTCCTCCTGCAACTCCCCAAGTAAAAAAGTACCCTCCTTACTCCCATCCAGATGGAGGCCCCACTTTTTCAGCGTCGCACCTTCTATTGCCTTGTCCCGGTATTCATCCGGAGTCATGATAGGAATCCCGTAAATGACGGGATAATATCTTCGGCAGGATGTGCAGGTTAACAGAGCCTCAATAATCTCCCCATCCTCCTGCTTTGCGAAAATTTTCATATCCAGATCGCTCTTATCGATCGGGCAGCATAGTTTTTTTGCAAATGATTCAGTCATAATATCTAATTCAGATGTTGAAAAGTCTTGTAATTTGTTTCTTATAAGCTTCTGTATTTTTTCCCGGACTCTCTGAACCGAGGATCCCCGATATAACGGCTACACCGCTGATAGGTAGCTCCGTTAGTTCAGGAAGATTTTCCGGTGTGATTCCGCCCGAAACAAATAGCGGCAGATCGGTAATTTCCCTCGCTTTTTTTACGGTTTGAGCATCTACGATTTCACAGCTGCCCGCTGATGAAGAGGGAAACATCGAACAGAAGGAGATATAATCCGCTCTCTTCTGATTTGCCCAGCGGATAATCTCCAGGTCATTGCTGCAGGTAATCCCCAGGATAAAGTCCCGGTGGAGCGCCTCCCGGATCTTCCCGATGTCAGCGGGGACCTTATCAAAGTGGACACCATCCAAATCGGTGGTTTTCAGCAGTTCCCACTCTTCGTTGATTAGAACGGGACTCCCATAGGGTCGGGCCAGGGCCATGACTTCAGAGATCAATTTCTCCTTTTGAACCCTGTCAAATGAGGAGGGCCAGTGATTCCATATCTGAACAACCTGAACCCCCGCAAAAAGGGCTTCATCCAGTTTATAAAGCAACTCCTTCTTATCCATAGAGGGGTCCGCCACGAGATAGAGGCCACCTGTAAGATCTTTTTTATTTTTCTGTTTCATTACGTCCACCCTGAACTCAGTGCTCTGTAATAGGCGTTCCAGTAGGGATCGACTCCATCGAAATCAAACCCTTTCACCTCCCCGTTTTCAACTACTTTCCGCCCGGCAGCCGGCTCGGTCATCCTCCCCACAGCTGTAGCGGGAATGGAGTGGTTTTGAAGGTGCCGGATCAATCTTTGCTCCGACCCCGGTTTAACCGCCATGATCATCGAACCGGCTCCAACGGATAGTCTATGGTCAAACTTGAAAAGTTGTGCAATTCGCCTTGGTGCCACCGAAGATGGAATTTTATGGTCCTCTACCCGGAATCCGCATCCCGAAGCCTCGGCCATCTCAGAGATCGCACCCAGCACACCTCCTTCGGTCACATCATGCATCGCCTTTATCTCCTCTTTTTGTTTAAGCACCTTAACCGCTTCGAGTGCATCGGGTAAGGAAGATGTTCTATAAAAATTATCACAAGCTATATTATAAATTTCATGACCCAGATTCTTTTTAACTGTTTCGGGAAAACTCATCGCCAGGATAGCCGTGGAGTTAAGAGCGGTCTCTTTGGTAACCACAATGACATCTCCCGGCTCCGCACCATCGCTGGTGATAATCTGGTCCAGCGGAGCTTTCAAGAACATCGTCCCCCCACCGGGAATCGTAGAGTTCTGGCCTGGTATCTGTCCGGTATGCCCCCCCGTTATCGCTACACCGGCCTCCTCGCAAAACTGGTGAATATATTTCCAATACTCGCTGAACTGATCCCGGGTGGTATCAGGAGACAGATTGAGGACAAACTGTGCATATTGGGGAGGAAAACCGGTTGTGGCCATATCATTCACAAGCAACTGTACCGAGAGCCATGCAGACTCTCTCAGCCCCAGAGAAGGTATCAGAGAGAGCGGATCACTGGACACAGCCAGGCCCAGGTTATTCCCAAGATCGATGACCGCTGTATCCACACCAAAGGCAGGCCCTTTTACAACCTCCCTCCGTACTTTTCCTCTGTAAGGAAGTAGTAGTTGCCTGAATGGATCCAATCCAATTTTTCCGGAGTTGTTGCTAAAAGCACTCATTCTACATCCGTCATTTTTACATGGAGTCCGAAGAAATCTCCGACAGGAAGGCCCCACTGCTGTATGGGGAACCATCTGGGAAGCCCGGTTGCAGTCCACTGTATCTCATAAAGTCGGCCTTTGAGCGCAGTATGAATCGTCTCGATCAGTCTCTTTGGCGTGTAGAAGTTGGCGGTTACATAATATTCATTTTTTCCGAACCCTTGCTGAATTCTGCGGCGTAATACTTTGGGGGAGTTACGGTTCATGATTCCAAAAACAATACCATACCTTCCCACCCGCACTGCTTCACGGATAACCTTTACAGGCTCCTTGTAATAGGCAAAGGTGTTCACAAACGCCAGCACATCAAAACTCCCATCTCTAAACGGCATGTGATGCGAATCTGCCAGAGCCAGATCCCCGTTAAACAGGTGAGCCCCCTGGCCTAACATGAACGGGGAGATATCTGCACCAGAGGCTTCGATACCAATCTCATGCCACCATCGGGTGAAGCGGGTTGTCCCGCATCCGAACTCAAGCAAGGTCTCTACCCTTTCATCCTTTTTAATTAGTTTTGCAAGGGTTTTCTTCTGCCAAATTTCGGCTCTCTTGTACCGCGTTTCGTAATATTGCTCATACTTGTCGGTGTACTCCCGATTAAAAAACCACTCGGTGCGATCCTGCCACTGGGTGAGCTGCCTGGTAACTCGGTTGAACTGTTTCTTCTGTAGGTCACTCATCATCTTCTCAATTTAAAATTCACTTTACAGAAGGGAGTGGCCGTCAGGCTAAAGGCGGGTATCTGATGCGTTGCATCAAATGTTATGTTGTAATTCCTACGCCGGCATTATCCGGATCAGGTTCCCGGGTTTGATCTCAGCCTGATTTATTCTATCAAGCACCCCTTCACGCTCCAAAATAACAATTTTTTTTGGATTATTAAATATTGAGAGGATAAAGGTACAGAAGAGTGTAACCGGATCGCGTCATTCACCCATCACATTCCCTTCCCTGCGGGGGTCGGCTCCTCCATAGAGCGTACCATCTTCCAGCACCTGAATTGCATGTAGACCGCTGGTGAGGGGCCCGGTTCGGATAATATGGCCCCGACTCTCAAGTTCCTGAATCAGATCCGCTGAAAAGTATCCCTCCTCCAGTACGGAAGGACCGTTATAGTTCACAAAATTTGGCAGGTCCAGGGCCTTCTGGGCGTCCAGATGCCAGTCGAGCATGCTGGTCACCGCCTTTCCTACATAATGGATAATAGCCGCCCCTCCGGGTGAGCCCACGACACTGTGAAGCTCTCCGCTCTCTTTGTGAAAAATGATCGTGGGGGTCATACTTGAACGAGGACGTTTACCCGGTTCTACCCGGTTGGCAATCAACGATCCTTGCTCATCAACCGGCGTGAGGGAGAAGTCGGTTAATTCGTTATTGAGATGGAAACCTCCCGGTAGTCCGGTTCCTCCGTCACTCATGGTCCTGTTCCCAAATCCGCTTTCAATCGTTGTCGTCATCGAAATTGCATTGCCTTCCCGGTCAACAATTGAAATATGACTGGTACCAGCCTCCGGCTGATTGGGATGCATACCGTAAAGAGAGGAGATCTGTCCGGGCAGACCCGCTTCAGCCTCACCCATGCTCCTCTCTCCAACCAATCCTGCACGGGAACTCAGATACGCGGGTTCAAGCAGATTTTGCCACTCTCCTCCCGGCGCCTCCACAAAATCCGGGTCAGCGATATACCGGGCTCTGTCCGCATAGGCCAGTTTGGAGGCCTCCAGCCAGTTGTGTACCCATTCCACCCCGGGAACCCCCTCGTCAGTCAGGTCGATCTCCGGATCCAACCGCTCCAGTATTCCCAGGATCTGCATCATGGTGAGGTGGCCTGAAGAGGGAGGCGGGAAACCACAGATAGTGTACTCTTTGTAGTCCGTACAGATCGGCTCCGTTACCAGGTCCAGGGCCATATACTCTTCCAGATCGCTCTCGGCCATCGGCCCGGGTCGGGGATGAGAGCGGACACGCCGGACAATATCTGCAGCCACCTCACTTTTGTAGAAAGCTTCGATTCCTTCAGAAGCAATATTCTCGAGAATTCTAGCATAGGCAGGGTTTTTCAGAAGGTACCCTGTGGAATGCGGATCTCCGTTTTCATCATAATAGTAAGGACCTGCAACAGGATCCCTTCGCAGGTCTTCATCGGCAGCGAGGATGCTGTTAAGACGGGAGCTGACATGAAAGCCTTCCCTGGCCAGGGTAATCGCAGGTACAAAAAGATCTTTCCACGGGAGGGTACCGTGGTTTTCATGGAGGGTTTTCAGTACAGCGACGGTTCCGGGAACTCCGACAGCCTTCCCGCTACGCACCGCATCACGAAATGGAAGTGCTTCACCCTCCTCATTCAGGAAGAGATCTCCGTCTGCAGCCTTCGGAGCGGTCTCCCTTCCGTTGTATGCGTGAAGCTGGCCATTCTCCCAGGCCAAAATAAATGCCCCGCCACCTATACCGCTGGATTGCGGCTCTGTCAGTGACAAGACCAGTTGTATTGCGACCGCTGCATCTGCAGCCGATCCCCCGGCTTGTATGATCTGATAACCAGCATCCGTAGCAAGTGGATTGGCAGTGGCTACGGCAAACTCATCTGTTGCCCATCCTGGTTTTTCACTGTATCCGGTGGAAATTTCAGGTTGAGGCGGGATCTTGTAACTCTCTGCAAGATCTACTTCCTGGCGGCAGGAGGAGATGGAAAATAACAAAAGGCCGCAGACGGTGAGAATACCAATGTTATGTAATGACATAATTCGAGGGTTTGTAACCTGTGGTTAAACTCCGGGTAAACACTCTAAATTGTTTGATCTGTTCAGAAGCCGCCATGTAAGCTCTGAAAAGCGTAGCCACACTTCTCTATGCTTTTCGGAAACAGCAGCCCTGCCGGCACGGGAAATCAGTCCACCTGGTTATCTGGTGATGGCCACTTTCTGTCACTCTTTATCCCTATCCCTTGCCCGCCCACTATACCCTCCTGCAAGCGGCCTGGCCTGGCCTACATCAGGGGTTCCGTTAACGGCCACACATTAACCTGCCGGTTGGCCGTTTCCATGCCCCCTGTCCGGGGCGAGTGCCCCGAGCCGGCTTTTTATGCAGCCGGCCATACCTGCCAAGGTATTCTGATCAGTACCAGAATCAATGCGATGGTGTAAAACAGAAGCAGCGTTTTATATCTACGGACATCATCCCCCGGCTTTTTAACTTTCCGGTAGCCTATTGTGACCAGAACAACCGCAATCAGCATAATCAGCGGGTGTTCAAGCGCATAAAGCCTGGACAGAGAATTTTGCATGGCTTCCCCCGACATCAAATTGGATAGTCCCAGCGGGGAGACCAGGTAGAGTACGAGTCCAACTAAAAATTGCAGATGCATTGAGATCAGCCCGCCCAGTGCAACTTTCCTCATCAGATCACTGAAAGATTTTTTCTGTATCAGCCGAACCAGAGCAAATAGTATTGAAAAAATAAAAACGGTGAGGAGTATATAAGCAATAAAAGAGTGAAGGTGTTTAAATCCGGTGTACATTAGATATATTTATATAATCTGTATTGGTTATCAAATGGTAGTACTGAAATCCGCTACGAGTATACGGTTCGTTTCCATCAGGGAATATCTGACTATAGAACTGCATTTACAAACATTTATCAGACATGTTCCAATCATTATTAACATGTTCCAATCATTATTAAATAGAAGGGTTGTTGGGGTGGAGAGTGGAGGTAGCGTCAACGGCACCGCGTTTACATCTGAAAGAGTGAACAGCCTTCCATTCGGCAAGTTTCCAGAAAGGGTAGCAAAAGGATATTCTGAAAACGCAATTCAGGTGTCGGAGGGTCCGAAGCCATTGAAAAATAGGAATTGATGACACCCGGGCGTATCCGGACGAAACGATCCAACCCGATCAGAAGCCGGACGTACGGTTTGAATTTTCAAAATGATAATGAATCATTCTCCTGATCGTTAGACAACTTGTTTTAACTATCTTTTACCAGATTCAGGAGTGATCTCTTCTTATTTTTTTATAATTTGAATGGGACTATGAGAAAACACCGGAAACATACTGCCCTTATTTTCGCATTTCTGATAGTGACAGGATTTGTATCCTCCGGTTATCATTTCCATGAGCACAGAAATCTACCTGATTCAGGCGACAATGTTGTCTCTCTCACAACAGGCATGCAAAACTGTCTCTATTGTGAAGGGGTCTTCTCATACACTATTGCCCCCCCTCTACCGGAAACAGACCTGGATAAGCCCTCCGGCATGGTTCTCCCGGTTTCTGTCTCTGTCACTTCCAAAACAAACACTCTTTTACCGGAAAACAAAGCACCGCCCTTCTGATTGGTTCTCCATCGGGTTTTAAAAAGGACCCTGTCCACAATTCATTATTTAAAATTAGAAAAACTTATCAGCCTCCCTTCGTGTGTTGTGAGGTCAAATCAAACTATGTAACCATGAAATATATTCTTAACCACAATAGAGTGCTACCATTGCTTTTATCAGGATTGTTGTTGATCGCTGTGCCAGCTTGCGACAACACAGTAGGAAGTGATGCTCATGAACATGATTCAGACCCGTTTGGCATGGTTTTGATCATGAACGGGGAAGAAATTGTGAAGCAGGAGGGACATGATGTGATCTATTTGAACGACAGTCCCATCGAAGTTAAAGAAAATGAAGAGACAGAAATCATCCATCTCCAATGGCTGAATGAGTATGGCGAAGCTTTTCTTCCGGCAACAGAAGATGG
>Ga0209487_1003457_pt1 | contig 12400 bp, 13 predicted proteins | sample Poulit2012_FD_187524 | JGI IMG/M metagenome (GOLD analysis project Ga0209487, IMG submission 187524) | Agricultural soil microbial communities from Georgia to study Nitrogen management - Poultry litter 2012 (SPAdes) (version 2) | ecosystem: Environmental > Terrestrial > Soil > Agricultural land... | reverse complement strand
CTACTTCTTCAACGATTCCTGTAAACATCATTTATCCTCCTTGATCGGTTCTGCGATAATCTTTAGATCCGTTCCAATCTGGGTCAGGCTCTTTATTTCGAGTGGGAAAGCATCATCCATTGTTAATAAACCCGTCCCTGAAAATGATGTTGGTGCTGTTCTGCCACCAATCAATTTCGGTGCGACATACGTAATCAATTGATTCAACAACTTACTTTCTAAAAATGATCCATTGACTTCTGCCCCACCTTCGACATATAAAGACATGATTTCTCGTCTTCCAAGCTCAGCTAACACATGTTCAATCTTTATCTTGCCTGGCAATTGGATAATCTCTACAGATGGATCCTTCGGAAATTGATCAATCTCGGCTTGTTGAACTTGATCTCCAACGAAAATCCATGTTGCAGATTCTCCATCATTTATGAGATGTGAATGAGCAGGTGTGCGTAATGAGTTGTCTACAATAATCCGGATTGGGTTTTTCCCTCCTTCGGGTAATCGTGTCGTTAATCGCGGATTATCGTTGATGACTGTATTCACACCTACGAGAATCGCATCATTTTTATTTCGGTAATGATGCACATCTAAACGAGCTTCTTCACCTGTTATCCATTGACTATCCCCTGTTACTGTCGCTGTTTTTCCGTCTAAACTGACGGCAGATTTCATCGTTACATACGGCAGATTAGTCTTTATATAGTGAAAAAACGCCGCATTCAACGCGATTGCTTTCTTTTCAAAAAGACCAACCTCAACATCCATCCCAGACTCGCGTAATCGTTCAATTCCTTGACCTGAAACTTTTCCATTGGGATCTGAACAAGCGATGACTGCCCGGTTAATCCCCTTTTCAATCAGTAATTCCGTACAAGCTGGTGTCTTTCCTTTATGGTTACAAGGCTCTAGCGTTATGTATATCGTTGCCCCCGCCGCTTTTTCACCTGCCATTTCCAATGCTTTCACTTCAGCATGGCCTTCCCCTGCTTGTAGATGAGCTCCAAAACCTACAAGTTGATCATCTTTGATGATGACCGCACCGACAACAGGATTTGGACTTGTTTGCCCTGTAGCAGCACGAGCTAACTGTAGCGCAAATTTCATTGCCGCCTCTGCATCCATCCAATCCCCCCTCTCCCTTTCTTCAAAAAAAACAACAAAAAACCTCTGAATAAAATCTTCAGAGGTCTACAAATAAGATTATAAACGGGCAAACATCCTGTTTTTTGTACAGATGTCATGAAAAATAGATATCGATCCTAAAAAAGATAGACTGATCCCGTTTTTCACAAGGCCAAAAATGCCTGCTCGTTAAAACTCCTTCTCCCATCCAGACTTTAACTGTCGGCTCTAGAATCGCACTAGATCCACCGTATGATTTAAAAACCATACGGGTCACGGACTTAGAAGTGAAAAACACTTCATCACCGCCGGTTGGGAATTTCACCCGACCCCGAAGGATTATGACGTATTCAATTTTCAAGTTCAGTATAGCACGTTTCTAAAATAAGTCCAAGTAAATTTTGTCACATATTTTTGCTACTTCATTTTATTTATGAAGCTTATTCATTTCATCCGCAACAAATTGGACACTTGTACCAACGACAACTTGGATATTATGTTTACCTACAATGTTGATACCTGGCACATTTGTAGCTTTGAGCTTATCTTGATCAACCTTGTCCATATCTTCTACTTCAATTCTTAACCGAGTTGTACAATTATCGATCGTTCGAATATTTTCTTTTCCACCGAGACCGACATAGATTTTCTCACCTAACACGGCAAAACGGTTTTCTTTCGTTTCTTCAGCTGAAGAAATAGAGTCGTCTCCTTCTTCATCATCTTCAGGCGAACCTTCTTCTCTACCTGGAGTCATAATATTAAACTTCCTAATTAAGAAACGGAATAAGAAGTAGTAAATTACCGCGAATACAAGTCCTTGAACGATTAACATATATGGTTGATTTGCCAATGGAAGTCTGAAACTTAACACAAAGTCTACAAACCCAGCGCTAAATGTAAATCCTGCTGTCCATTGGAAAAACGCGGCTACAGCTAAGGATAAACCTGTTAATGCTGCGTGTACAACATATAAAGCAGGTGCTAAAAACATAAATGAAAATTCAAGTGGTTCTGTTACCCCCGTAAAGAAGGCAGCGAAACCTGCGGCTAACATGAGTGATGCTGTTTGCTTTTTACGTTTCGTTTTAGCTGTATGATACATGGCAAGACCTGCAGCTGGTAAACCAAACATCATAATTGGGAAGAACCCAGCTTGGTACATTCCTGTAACACCTTTTGTTCCGGTTCCTGCCCAGAAGTTTCCTATATCATCAATTCCCGCTACATCAAACCAAAATACCGAGTTTAATGCATGGTGTAATCCAGTTGGGATTAACAATCTATTAAAGAATCCATATAATCCGGCACCAATAAATTCTAAATTACTAATCGCTGTACCAAATGAAACAAGTCCTGAAAACACCATTGGCCAAACAAAGAACATGATGGCTGTAGCAACTAACATAGATATCGCTGTCATGATGGGCACAAGTCTTTTACCACTGAAGAATGCGAGGAAATCGGGTAATTGAACATGACTAAAGCGATTGTACATTGCCCCACCTAGTAGACCCGAAAGAATTCCAATAAAGGCATTGTCTATATTTCCAAATGCTGGACTTACATTTCCGGCATCCACTCCTTGTAACAAAGCAACTGTATCTGTTGATAGCATTGTTGTTACAACTAAGAAACCTACCAAACCAGCTAGTGCAGCTGATCCATCTCTATCCTTAGACATTCCCAAAGCGATCCCTACAGCAAATAGTATGGGGATATGGTCGATAATAGAACCACCAGCATTAATAAGAAATACAGCTGCAATATTTCCCTCACCCCAAACTGTACCCTCTATCCAATTTCCAATTCCCATTAAAATTGCCGCGGCTGGTAACACAGCGACAGGTAACATTATTGAGCGACCAATTCGTTGTAAATAATTCATCATTTTATTTTCCTCCTACTAAGTTTAATGAGTGATCATCCATATAACATCAATGAGCTAATGGACCGTTCCTTCCATGAATATACGCCTTTATGAATCGCTTTCATTTATTCTCTTTTTCATATACGGACTGGTATTCTACCAAAGCACTGATTATAAATACGCTTTCCTAAATGTACGATATAAATAATGCATAGTGATCTTAATTCTTATTCAATCTTTCAATATGAAGGGTAATATAACCTAACTCATCTTCTGGTAAATCGATTCCATGTGTTAAGGACAATTCACGTGCAGCAACTTGTGCACATTCATAGGAATGGCTAAATTTCTTCCTAATCATCGAGAGCATTTCTTCATCCATCGTGTGTAATTCATCCCCTGTTCGTGTTAAGGCAAAACGCAAATGGGTTATTAAACGATCGTATGAAATATCATCTTCTTGAATCGTAATGTTTAAAAAACGTTCAATCGTTTGCACCATATCTTTTAAAATCGCAGTTAATCTCACTGTTTCATGTAAGTCACCCCCTTTAACTTTCATCGTATGAATATGAAGGGCAATAAAAGCAGCTTCATCCACGGGCATCGCAATATTCATCTTTTCTTTAATATGATTAATTGCCCATAAACCAATTTCATATTCTTTTTTATATAACACTTTAATCTCTTGTAGCAACTTATTTTTTAAATGAATCCCTTTTTGTTCTCGTTCAATAGCGAAGGATAGGTGGTCGGCCAGGACAAGACGAATATGCTCATTTAATTCCACCTGTAAATAATTTTCAGCATAAGCAATGACTTCTTCTGTCATCATGAAATGTTCTTCCGGGATGCGAATGAGCAGTTGTTGTAACTTTTCATTCTCCTTCAGTACGAATAACTTCTCGATTTTTGCCTGATTGACAAGATCATTTTTACCTTTGTTAAAGCCGACTCCTGCCCCAATAGCAATCTTTTCTTGTTCGTCAATGGTGACAACGACAGCATTATTATTCAGGATTTTAGTAATCCTCATATAAACACCCCCATTTTGTCGCTATTTTATGACTTATGGAGTAACGGTCATCACAACGGTCTCTCCTGCTCGTCCTTCTTTTTCATCAGTGACTTCGTAGGTCTTATTACTATTCATACTGTTCGTAATGACGATTGGCGTTACAATATGATCTGCATGTGTACGAAGATACTCCAAATCAACATCAACTAATAATTGCCCTGTTTTCACTTTATCACCCGGTTTGACGGCAACGGTAAATCCTTCACCTTTTAAAGCGACAGTCTCTAATCCAATGTGGATCAGAATTTCTGAACCATCTTCAGCCAGAATACCAATCGCATGTTTTGTTGGTGCCACTTGAACAATCTCTCCTTTTACAGGAGATACAAATGTTCCATCAGTCGGAACCATTGCTATACCTTCGCCCATCATCTTTTCAGCAAACACGGGATCAGGAACTTCCTTTAATGGAATAATCTTTCCGTTTACAGGTGCTGTCATTGTTTGTGCTTGTTTTTTCTTCGCTTTTTTAAAAATATTAAGTACCATTTTCATAACGCCCCTTTTAACCTTCATTTTGTGATAGTCTGTGTCATTTTGTACTGTTCTATGAAAGCAATTTACTTGCAAAAGTGCTGTTCAACCTGTTGGCATCATAAAAGTGAACATAAAAATAGACATCGTGATACAGAAAAAGATATCTACATCTCTTCCTTGTCTCACCATGCCTGATCAAGTCAGTAACATATGACCGCTATTTAATTTCACATACAGAATACCATATAAAGATTCAAAAGGCTACCATAGTGATCTTATTTAAGAGAAGGGGATGGTAAACCAAAAACAATTGATTCGATCGGTCGTCTGGAGACCAATTTCTCCGTGCTGCTGTTGAATAATTTCTTTCGCAATGGCCAGCCCAAGCCCTGTTCCTCCAGTACCCCGATTTCGAGATGGATCCACCCGGTAAAATCGTTCGAATACATGCTTTTGGGCTGTCGCAGAAATGTGTTGTGATTCACCTGCAATCGAAACACAATAATACTCATCTACCACTTTACCCGTAACGACAATCGCTTCATTCCCTTCATAATATTGGATCGCATTATCAAGGAGATTATTGAGTACTTGCTGGATACCCTCAACATGAATGAACATATTCCGCTCTTCAACGGACACTTCGATCGGAATATCAGCTTGTTTGAGCGCCCATTCAAACATGGCAACTGACTGCTTGATCGGCTCCGCAATCGCTACCTCTTCACGCTTGAAAAGAGTTTGTGCTTGTACTTGATCCCATTCCTTTAATTGGTCTAGTTGTTCGACTAACTGTGTAAGCCGATGTGATTCTTCGTATAAAGATCGATATAAATCTCTATCCCCTTCTATCACACCATTTTCTAAAGCTTGCAAATACCCCTGTAAGTTTGCTAACGGTGTTCTGAATTCATGGGATAAATCAGTAACTAATTTCTGCCGTTGTGCTTCTTTCCCTTGTAATTGTTGAATCAACCCATTATATTGTTCAACCAACTCCCCCACTTCATCCTCAGACTCTATCTCAATAGGCTCAGGATATTCCCCTTGTTTGAGTTCTTTGGTCGACTGGATTAAAGAACGAATCGGTTGAATCTGTCGCTTCGTAAAGTAAAAACTCATCATGCTTCCGGCAACAATTCCAATCACACTGAATACCCATAAATACTGTGACAAGGTTGCATTAAATTGTAATTGCTTCTGTTCCCCGAAATGCCCGATCCCTTCCACCAAGAAACAGGCTGTATGATAAAGGGCCCAACTACTTAAGCCAATCGAACCCGCAATAATTACCGTATACATAAACGTTAATTTCCACAGAAAACCTTTCGGCAAGTAGGAGCCCACTCGTTTACATAGCGACAAATTTATACCCCATTCCCCGAACTGTTTGGATTCGTTCTGGTTGTGATGGCACCGTTTCAATTTTTTCACGCAATTTTTTAATATGCGCGTCAATAGTCCGTTCCAATATCGATTGTTCATCCTGTGAATAAATTTGGCCAACAAGCTGTTCGCGCGAAAAGACCCGGTTCGGATGTTGCATCAAGAAGTAAAGCAGTTCAAATTCAACTTTCGTCAACTTGATCTCTTGATCATATAATAAAACCTCACCTTTACGTGGCATGATACAAAGGCCATCCGAGACAACCCGCTGACAAAATTGTCCCGTTCTACGCAAAACAGCTTCAACATGCGCCATCAACTCATTCGCATTAAATGGTTTGGTAACATATGTGTCCGCCCCCATTTTTAAACCAGCAATTTTATCCTTCACTTGCGACTTGGCCGACAGCATGATGATCGACACTTCATTCCGTGTTTGCTGGCGAACCCAATGGCAAAATTCTTCTCCACTCATCTTCGGCAACATTAAATCAAGAATGATCAAGCAAGGGTGATGTGCCAGAAAGACTTGTTGAGCTTCTTCCCCATCACTAGCTTGGACAACATCATACCCGTTTCGCTCCAAATAAATGGTCACTAAGTCACGAATCAACTGATCATCTTCAACTACTAAAACCGTTTGTTTCATGATCATCCCCCCATGTGCTTCAACTCTCTCCATGATACGTGATCAAGTGGGGTTATTTCATCTTTTCAAATTCTTGAATCATCAATTCATAATTCAATGCCCCTAAAGCTTTATTATGAATAACTCCCTCTGAATCAATTAAAAAGGAAGTTGGAATTGGTTTTATTTGATATTGATTTGCTACTCCTGAATCCTTATCGAGTAGAACTTCGAATGTTAACCCAAATTCATCGACAAACTCTGGGACGTTTTTTTCATTACTTTCGGTATCTGCTAAATCCACTGCTAAAATAACAACATCCGTGTCTTCGTGAAACTTTTGCATGTCTGGCATTTCTGCCCGACAAGGCGGACACCAAGTAGCCCAAAAGTTTAACATGACCCGTTCGCCCCGATAATCTGATAGTTTTACCGTTTCGCCCTCTAGTGTTTCCAATTCAAAATCTGGTGCAACATCTCCAGCCTCTAAACCTGTCTCCGTATCATTACCCTCTTGTGGTTCATCCGGCTCGGCTAGCGGCGTACCAGATTCATCTTCAATCACATATTCATCTTGTTCTGCTTCATTTGAATCGTCTGATTTGATGGCAAAGTCATAAACCGCCCACCCAAACATTCCAACAATTACTGCAATTATGATTCCCTTTTTCATTCCCAATCCTCCCACTCTTACCCTAATTTCTCAAACCATGTATCTTGCACTAAGCGAAGTAAGAATTCAGTTATCCGTGGCATTTGTCCTGTAAATAGGATAAGCCCCATCACAATCATAACAACTCCACCAAACTTCATAATAACTTGACTATGACGAACGATCCATCTTGTTGATCCGATGAAGAAAGTAAGTAATAAGAACGGTAACGCAAAGCCAACGACATACATAATGGTGTAGACAATCCCATGCCCTGGATTACTCGCTGCTAAAATTAAGATCGAACCAAAGATCGGTCCAATACATGGTGTCCAGCCGGCTGCAAATCCCATCCCTACAAAAAACGTACCAAGATAGCCAACAGGACGCTTTGTAGATTGAAGTCTTTTCTCCTTCATCAGGGTCGTCAGATTCATCCATCCACCAATAAAGAGACCCATGAAGATAATAAAGATTCCGGCAATTCGCTGGATAAGTAGGGCCGAGTCTCCGCTTAATAATCGCTGAAGCCATTGTCCTAAAAAGGACGCTCCAATCCCTAAACTGAGAAATACGAGAGACACCCCAAGTAGAAAGAATATAGAATGGCTTAATAATTTACTTCTAATTTGCCCACTTTTCTTCCCTTGTAATTCTTTAACACTAACCCCTGTAATATACGATAAATATGCTGGAAAAATCGGTAACACACACGGAGACAAAAATGATAATGCCCCTGCACCTAATGATAAAAGCATACCAATCGCAAGCATTGTATCTGCTTCTATACCTCCCATTATGACACCCTCTTTCTATTATATATAAGTAACCCTGAAAACAACACGAGCAAACCAATTAAATACCATTGTGTCATGATAAAGCCAAATACAGTTGCGAAAGGCTCGATAAATGTTAAGACCAATTGTCCAGTCGTCCAAATTAGGACCAGCAGATAACTCATCCGTGTTTCCGATAATTGATTCGATCCGACTAAAAACAAGAGCAGTAAGACCATAAGCAATCCTAAATAAAGCCAAGAATACACATTTCCCTGCCAGACCATCTCGATAAATTCATAAACAAAGGAACTGACAAGAAACACGGGGACAAATGTCCTCATAAGCGATTCAGCATCAAATTGATGTCGCTTCATTTTATAAACAATGTTCACAACAATGAGCAATGATGCCACATAAAAAGCGGATGAATCGCTCGGATAGGCAAGTATCGCTAATGGATCTTCAATAAATATCGAAAATCGAACGACAATCTTTCCAATCCAAATGAAGATAACGAAATTGATCAGCAACGAAATGACCTCTTCAATCTGTTGTTTTCTTTCAACATGTGAAAGAGGACTTGTCAGATAAAAGAACATCAGCCCAATTATAAAACTCATCACGATAATGGCTATCGATGTTAGTACTTGAGCAGATGCCATCTCATTTCCTCCTCTTTTAAAGCTTCTAGACTCTATCATAAACGATGATTATGAAGATTTGATGAAAATCACTTACTTTTATCGTAAAACATTAAAAATGATGTCTTTTTCTTGAACAAGCCATGGAAAATAGAAGTTTTTTTATATTTATGGATATTAATGAATTTCATAATCCCTATTTATAGCTATATCTGCATAGCTGGTTACGGTAGTTATTAAATTCATTCTTGTTGTACAATAAGAAGGAGTCTATTTTTTACGGGGGGTTAAATATCATGCACATGAATAAAGGACAAAAAAACTGTATCACAGACGTTGATGGCGTAAAAGTTGGTCATCAAACGCTTTATAAAAAGCTAAATGACCAAGAAACGATTTGTACCGGCGTAACTGCTATTCTCCCACATTCCGATGATCTGTTTATGAAGAAGGTTCCGGCAGCAAATTATGTCATGAACGGCTTCGGTAAAACAAGCGGGCTCATCCAAGTTGATGAATTGGGCTTAATTGAATCCCCGATTATGTTAACGAATACCTTTAGTGTTGGGCCTGTATTGCAAGGCGCACTAACATATATGCTTTCTGAAAATGAAGGGATCGGGGATACAGAAAGCTCGATTAACATCGTTGTGGGCGAATGCAATGATAGTTATTTAAATTCGATGCGGCGACAAGTTGTTACCCCTGATCACGCCATCCAAGCCATTCGAAATGCTACCACTGCACAAGCGAAGGAAGGCGCGGTCGGAGCTGGTAAAGGAATGGTTTGTTTTGGATACAAAGGTGGCATTGGAACAGCTTCACGTGTCGTTTCTTTTGGAAAGGAAACATATACCGTTGGCTGCCTCGTATTAACGAACTTTGGAAAACCCGAAGAAGCGACCTTTGCAAATTGGCAACAAACGAACGTAAATCCACCAGATGGCTCGATTATGATTGTGCTCGCCACCGATGCACCACTTGATTCGAGACAATTAAAAAGACTAGCCAAACGTTGTCCGATTGGCTTAGGTCGAACAGGTAGTCAAATTGATCATGGTAGCGGTGATATCGTCATTGCCTTCTCAACGGCAAATAAATTGAAGCAGAACATGAATCAATCAACAGAGACTGTTCGCACCCTTCGCGATGATCATCCTATCATGGGTCAGCTATTTCGCGCTGCTATTGCCACAACCGAAGAAGCGATTATCAACTCGCTATTACAAGCTGAAACAACCGTTGGCCGGATGGGAAGATCGATCCAAAAAGCACCTTTATCATCGATTGAAGATCGGAACAACTTTTTATATGGCAAATAAACAATCTGATCTTAGTGACCCACTATCCATTTATCATTGTAACCGTGATTTATTATAAAAAGATGAAGGGACATCTGCTTCAAAACGCATCAATTCTTTTGTTGTTGGATGGATAAAAGCTAATACTTTTGCATGGAGTCCCAGTCGACCAATGACATTTTGAGTGGAGCCATACTTTTTATCTCCGACAACAGGATGTCCGATATCTTTCATATGCACACGAATTTGGTTTTTTCGGCCTGTTTCCAGCTCTACTTCCAACAAGGAATAATTCGGATTTGCTTGAACCTTTTTATAATGGGTCACAGCACGCATTCCATCATCTTTCGTAAAACTCGAATAGACAACACGGGTTTTTGTTTCACGTAACCAAGATTTGATGGTATCTGCCTCTTTCTTTACGGTACCTTCTACAAGAGCCATATATGTCCGTTCCTTCACGGATTGCTGCCAAGATCGTTGTAACGCTTGTCTAACCTGCTCACTTTTAGCAAACATCATTACACCGGACGTATCCTTATCAAGCCGATGGACAACATAGATCTTATTTAACGGGCCACTTAACCGGACATAATTCATCAATTGCGCATGGACGGTTAATTCCTTTTCTTTATCTGTAGCGACTGATAATAAACCAGCATCTTTCTTCAGGACAAGCACATCTTTATCCTCATACATAATCGTGATTCCGATTAAGGTACTCTCCTTAAGAGCCGCTTTATTTTTCAAGATTTGAACAGTCTGGCCTGGGTGCAGCGGGTAATTAAATTGCGTGACAATATAATCTTCCACCGTCACCTGTCCACGCCCCAAAATTGATTTTACTGAATTTCGGCTGCGATGTGACATCGCAGCAAATAAAAACTTCAGTAATTCCATTTCTTCCTTTATCGTATAGACGAGTACATCTTCTGTTGAATCAACATGTCTTTCAAACTGTTCTCCCATAAGTCAAGCTCCTCTATATTATAATCCGTATGATCAATCTTCATCTTTCACATCGATATCTTCAGGAATCGGCTCCGCAAAATAAGCTTGGATCATCTCCCGATATTTTCCAACTTCCTCTAAATGGTGATTAAATTGCTCCCGATTAATCAAATATTGGTCGCCATCATGAACAACACGAATCCGTTCCTGAATGATCAATGTTTCTATTTTTGCTGGTGCGATTTCTAAGTACTCGGCTGTTTCCTCGATTGTTAGATACACGCTTGTTATTCCTTTCCGAATGGCTTCCGCTTGTCACTTTTTAGTTTGATATCGGGATCTTTTGTTCTTATATCCCTTTGTCATTACCTTTGTACGTGGATCAATATCTGGTTGAGAGAAGAGAACGGGGCATACTGAAAGGAATCATAGGCCCAAAGCGTTTATTCCCAAGCCTCCTTGGACCTATCCAGTTTTTTAATTACCTTATTCTAAAGCTCGCTTTGATATAATAATACCATCTTCATCCGCATAGACATAGTCTCCAGGATTCCAATCCACTTCACCGAAATGTACAGGAATATCTGTTTCTCCTTTACCCTGCTTTATGCTTTTCAATGGGTTACTACCTAACGCAAGTACACCGACATCCATTCCCGATATATCAACTGTATCACGGATTCTTCCGTAAACAATAATCCCAGCTAATTGACGGTCAACCGCAATACCTGCCAAACGATCACCTAAGAGCGCACAGTTTTTGGAACCTCCACCATCGACTACAAGAATATTACCTGCTGGAATTGTTTCCAATGCCTTTTTTACTAACACATTATCTTCCCATACTTTCACCGTGGAAATTGGGCCAGAAAACGTTTTCCGCTTTCCGTATGATTGAAAATCCTCTTTACAAATTGCTAATTCATCTGAAAATTCATCACATAAATCGGTCGTTTCAAAAGTCATTGTCTGTTCTCCCCCATATATTCTTCTTTTTATCGAATCCTTTTTATTCGTCAGACATAACGCAAATTCGTCTAGACGGTAGACTAGACAGTGATGCGAATCCTGATCAATCATCTCCTATACTATCCCTTACGAAGGATATCTTCAATTATTTAACCATATAAATAGCATGCGAAAGACGGTTCAGCACACTTCCTCACTCATTCAAGCCAAACCATTCGCTTGGCAACATGCCACGGCTAACTCTTATTATAGGAGCTGATAATATTTCTGAATGGATGTGAGAATTATCCAACCCTTTTTTATATTTTCATCAAAAGTGTATGGATATTACTGGAGTTATATAATAGTATGATCATAAGCAGTTCATCCGTTGAATGAATTTCATAATTACCGTAACAAGCGAAGTCACTTCTATATGCTGGTGTGGTATTGCTATAAATAGGGTTTATAAAAATCATTATAGGAGGTGTTCATTTGAATAAAGCAATATTATATGGAGAAGGATTGGCAGTCTTCGTCTTCTGTCTTTATGTTTATAATTCTTTT
>Ga0209487_1003456_pt1 | contig 12400 bp, 15 predicted proteins | sample Poulit2012_FD_187524 | JGI IMG/M metagenome (GOLD analysis project Ga0209487, IMG submission 187524) | Agricultural soil microbial communities from Georgia to study Nitrogen management - Poultry litter 2012 (SPAdes) (version 2) | ecosystem: Environmental > Terrestrial > Soil > Agricultural land... | reverse complement strand
CGTCGGGGATGGGTCCGACCAACGCTTCATAGGAGACCCGGTAAGCCTTGCGCGTAGCACCCCGCCACCCAAAGTGGCCATACCCTTGCGACTTCGCCCCAGTCCACTCCCAGCACGAAGCGGAGGCGTCCACCTTTGACCAGAACCGCTCTGGCAAGCCACTTCCGTAGACCATCAGCCCAACCTCCGAGTCGAAGCACGCACAGAACCCGCCGCCAGGTCAGCAAGACGCCCATCAATCCGCGCCTCAATACCCTCACCAAGATCGAGAGTGCCCGTGATGCGCATGCCGTCCATCTGGCCGCGAGCGGCTAGCGTCGAGATGTCCCGCCACTGCGAGTTCGTCAACACTGCCTCAGGGGTCCGGCCCATGTTCAACGCCGCATGACCAGCACGCAGCACACCGCCCTGGTCGAACACACCCAGCGTCTCCGGGTTGATCGCCCGACCCCAGCCGCCCCGGTGCAGTTCGAAGTGCGTGTGGATGCCGGTGACGTTCCCGGTAGCACCCTGGTGGCCGATCCGCTGACCCTTCGTCACAGCCTGCCCAGGCCGCACACGGATGCCGCCATAAGGGTTGTGCCCGTAGTACGTGAAGACACCGCCACCGTGGTCAATGCCGATACCCTGACCAGTGCGCCCACCCAGGATGCCGCCACCAGTGCGGTACACCGTTCCCGCTGCGGCCGCATACACAGGGTTGTTCCCTGCGATGTCGATACCGGCGTGGAAGCCGCCCCATCGCGGGCCGTAACGCGACGTGATCGGCCCAGCAGACGGGCGCTGCCAATCACCCCGAGAGGTCAGCGACGGCCCCTCATCATCCTTGCCACGAATCCACGTCACCAGCGAATCAATAGCGCTAGTCATCGCGTCACCGAACAGCACCCCCGTGCTGCCCCACTGGCCCATCGTGGAAGCGATGCGGTCAGTCAACGGCGACAGAATCAGATCAGCGGCAGCAGCCAACCCACCGCGCACCCAACCAGTGACCGCGTTCCACGCCCTGGACAGCCAGTTGCCGCCCATCGGTGCCACAGCCTCAGAAGGGTTACGCCCAGCAGCGGCACGGCCTTCCCGAGCCGACAAGTCCCTACCCTCGGCAAGGGCAGCGGCAGTCTCGGCGGCGGTGTAGATGCGGGCCGGGTCGGAGAAGTTCACCAACTCCGGACCCTCTTCACCCACAATCGCCCAACCACCGGAGTGGCGGCCACCCTCAGCGAACTTCGGTATCTCAGCGTTAGCCGGCAGGCGGGTGCTAATCCCGATAGCCGAGGCCACGTTGTTGAACACCCCGGCGATGCCGTCATTCCACACGGTCTTAATGACCCAGTTGATCGGGTTGCGGAACTTATTCGCAACCTTCCGCCAGGCACGGTCCATGCCGTCAACCGCGTCACCGATCCAGCCCGCGATGTTCTCCACACCGCGCCGGAAACGCTGGATCACATTGTCATCGATCCACTCCCACACGGTCTGGAATGGGCGCTTGATCGAATCCCACACCGACTTCATGTCGTCAACACGGTCGGAGAAGAAGTTCTTAACGTTCTGCCAGGCGTTCTGGAACCGGTCCACGACCGCGGACTTGATGTTGTTCCACACCCGGCGGAGCGTGTCCCGAAGGTCGCTGAATGCGGACCCGATCTTCTCGCTGTCGCCAGTGAATACCGACTTCACCAGATCCCACGTGTCACGGAACACCTGGAAAATGTTGTCGTTGATCCAGTTCCACACCGGCTTGAAATAGTCATCCCGGATGCTGGTGAACGCCTTACCGATAGCGGTGGAGTCGTCAGTGAAGAAGTTCGACACGCCCTCCCACGCATTGGAGAACGCGTCGAAAACCTTGTCCTTGACTTCGTTGTAGCCCTCGGACAGGCCGTCCTTCATGTTGTTCCAGGAGTCCTTGATGTCCTGACCCCGGTCGCTGAACCAACCGCCGACCTGGGAAAGGCCCTCGCCGATGGAATCAAACACGCCGGTGATGGAGTCCCACGCACCGGAAATGGACGCCTTGATGCCGTCCCAAATTTCACCGATGGACTCTCCCAAGCCGCTGAACCACGCACCAACGTCATCCAGCCACTCGCCAATGGACTCAAACACACCCTGCAACCAGTCCCACACCGCACCAATGGCGTCCTTGATGGCGGTCCAGACGGCATCCACGACGTTGCGGAAAGTCTCGCTGCGCTTGTAGGCGGTCACCAGTGCGGCGATCAGGCCCACGATGGCCAGCACCACAAGACCGATGGGGTTCATCGCTAGCACGGCGTTCAGCGCAGTCTGCACCGCCGTGAACGCAAGCGTCACAGTGCGGACGATGCCCATGATGATCTGGTACGTCTTCCAGGCCGTCACAATCGCGCCGATGCCCACAGCGATAGGGACCAGCCAGGCTTCGTTCTCCTTCAGCCACTCCCACAAGGACTGCAACGCGGGCACGGCGGTGTCGCGGATGAACTCGAACGCGGTCCGCAAGACATCGCCCACGGTCTCGAACACGTCACGGACCCGCCCGCCGACACCCTCACCCTCACGGAACTCCTCAATGAAACCCTTGACCGTCTCGGCGGCACCTTCCAGCCACTCACCGACGACCTCACCGATCCGCTCAGCCACCGGCTCCAAGCCCTGGAACCACTCAGACAGGCTGTTGATGCCGTCCTTGATCGAGGGGAACACGCCCTCCAACAGGCTCGCGCCCACGCGGGCAACATAGGCGCCGAGGTTCTCGAACGAACCACGCATCGTGCCGCCGGCCTCCTGGGCCGCACCGCCAAGGTTCTCCTGCATCGCCGACTCGAACAGCGCAAAGTCCACCTCACCCGCGGACACCATCTCGCGAGCCGCCGCCTGGGTCACACCCATCTCATCAGCCACCATCTGCAAGATCGGGATACCCCGCTCCTGCATCTGGTTAACCTCAGACATGCTCAGCCGATTAGCGGCAGCGACCTTGCCGAAGATGTCAGACATGCCGTCCATGTCGCCGCCCGCGATAGTGGCGGCGTCACCAACCAGCGTCAGAACACGGGTCAACTCCTCACCCGGCTCGATGCCGGCAGCGACCATCTGCGCGGCTGTGGTAGCCATCTTGTCCATGCGGATCGCGGTGCCCTCGGTGGAGTCCATCGCGTTCTGCATGATGGCCTCGACCTCTTCGACCGAGTGGCCCAGCCCACGCAGCATGGCCTCGGCATCCTCAATGGCAGTCAGACGTGAGAACCCGCTGGTGAGGGTCGCGGCCAGCCCACCGGCAATGGCACCACCGGCTACGATGGCTCCACGCCTACCCCACTTCTTCAGCGAGTCCCCGAGCGAACTGCCGGCAGATCGTCCGGCAGGCTCACCGATGCCTTCCAGTTCCTTGCGGATTTCCCGCTGAAGGCCGGAGAACGTGGGCCGGATCAAGACCTGTGCTGAGCCAACTACGGCCATAGGATCACCGCCCTCGCTGCTGTGGAGTTGTTCTAGAAGTCGTCCTCGGCGAAGCCAAACCGGGCCGCAAGGTCACGCGCCCACGCCTCGTTCAGCGCCTCGATGGCGCGGTCCACCTCGGTCTTCGGGCCGGGATAGGTCGGAGTGCTGCCCGGTTTGCCGCCGGCAGCCGCAACCACTGCGGTTTGAAGTCCGAGAACGGACTGGATCAGGTCACGCAGCAAGTGGGCGTGCAGGTCGTAATCAGCGACCCTGGGAGACCACGGTTCAGGCTCGTCGCCCGCTTGCTCTTCCCGAGCCTGGGCGATCATCTGCGCCTGCTCGGGGTCGTTCTGGATTGCCTCGCTGTAGCGCGAGGCACCTGGTAACTGGTCGATCAGTTCCAGCAGGGATCGAAACCGCCTCTGTCGCCACCATTGGGCGAGGTCCACGCCGAACCGCTCAAGCAGATCGGCGCGGACCTCAGCCCGGTAGCGGGTGATCAGCCCGTAGAGGCGTCGCCTTCCCCCTCCGCACCCCACTGCGCCTCATACTTAGTCATGACGCGCTGAATAACGGGGTTGAGTTTGCGGTAGGTGGGGTACGCCTCTAGCAGGGCTTCCACGTCCTCCTTGGAGAGCCAACTGCGCAGCGCCCTGGTGATCATCCCGTCCGCCATGCCGCGGTTGAGTGCAGCGAAGAACTTCTCCGCGTCCTCAATGGGCATGTCGAACACGTCGGGGAACGTGACGAACTTGCCGCTCTTCAGGGGCACCTTGATCGGATCGGGGTTTTCCTCGATGTCGTCAAGGTCTGATACGGAGATGATGTTCTTGGGCTTGTCGCCTGCCATGGTTCCTGCTTTCCGGGTGTTGGGTGTTGGTTACTTGGTGGACTCGCCTGCCGCCTGTGCTGGCTTGGCGGGACGCGGTGCCGGCTTGACAGCAGCGCGCTCCTGGTACCCCTGTGCGCGCAGAGAGACCTGCTCGCCGGGGTGTGAGGTGGTGATGGTGTGCTGGCCGTCTTTGCTGACGAACGTGGCCATACCTGCTCCCTTCTCGGGTTCCGGGTGATCTGAGGTGGTGCCTCAGTCGGTGGCGCGACACCCGGACGAGCACGCCACCGACCGAGGGCTCATCAACTGCCGCTCGCGTACCCGAGGATGTCCACCGACGCCTGAGCGCCAGTGCCTCCCAGGTAGTGGCGAACCGGGGTGCCGGTCTCGTCATCGGGGAACACGTTGAACGTCAGCGCGTTCTGAATGACCTCCTGGCCCCACGCCTCCTCGTCCCCGCTGGCGAGTTTCACGTTCGGGTACCCGCGGCCGAAGATCCAGTTATTCGCCGCCGGACCGTCGTCAGCCACGATGACGAGTTGATACTCGTCATCAATCGGCAGGTCCGGCTCATCGAACACAATTTCACCCGAGTCGGGATCGGCAGTGATGCCGGACAGGTCCATCCCGTACCGGATTTCCTGCAGGTGGCGCTGCCCGAACTGCAGCGGGTTGACCGCCACAGTGCGAGCCACGCGCAAAGTGTCGGTGCGCACGAACGAGGCGTAGCCCAGTGCGTCAACGTCGTCAGTCTCAACCTCGCGCCCGAACCGGTAACCCTCAGGGGTGACCAGACCAATCGGCTTGAACCCCTCGGCCTTCAGGTCGATGGGCTGCGCGGACTCGTCAGTAATCGCCTCGGGCAGATCACCCTCCGAGGCGCGTCGGATGAAGCCCATCGCACGACGGGCCTTGCGGATGAGGCCACGGTGGTCGGCGTCCCGCATCAGTTCAGCGAATGTAGCCATGACAAATAACCCCTTTCAGAAGGGCATTGGGTGGTGCCCGCTCAGGGGCGCTTACAGGGAATCCGGGTGTGGTCTATTGAGGCCGGTGCGTCACCAGGTACACCGTCTGCGCCTGGTTCACATCAGCCGGGAATGGCACATCATGGGGCGTCACGTCCACCTGGAACTCATCGACGTACCCCGCGTCCAGGTCATGCGGCAGAAGGTCGTTCACCAGCAGGTCACTGATCGCCTCAGAGATATCTATGGCGTCAGTGCCAGGGGCGTACACGTCCACCGTGAGCCGGTCGGTGCGCTCCCAATCGCCACGGTTGCCACCGGTGGTGTACAGGCTCACGGAAGCCTTATCTGTGCCCACGTCCAAGTAGTCGGGGGGCAGTTGGTAGAACGCAAACGCCTGCCGGTCCTCGCCGTATAGGTCGGTGAACCAGCGGCCATCGATCAACTCGAAAGCGGCCTTGCGTGCCAAGTCCGACACGTAGTCCACATCGACGCTCACAGCCCGCTCCTGGCCTGCTGAGCGGCGCGTGCAAGGGTCCGCTTGAAGTGCCCCCGGTCCCGCACGGTCTCGGTGACTACAGCACCAGCGCGCATCTCGTTGGCCCGGCCAGCAGTCACGCCAACCTCTTGCACCGAGTACTCACCACCGGGGTCGTTGCCCCTGGCCCACGCTGCCACGGCGTTGCCGCCCTCAACGGCCACCCGGCCGAGGAACGGCTCGCGTCCGAACTCGCGCATGCCATTGCGGTCAGGGGTGTAGGAAATGGTGCGCTTAGCCATCAGACCCTCCTCAGTTGCACACGGACACCGAGTGGAGTGAAGTTCGGATCGCCGTTCACGGTGAACCTGCCCCACGGCCACAGCCGGGCACCCTCCGGGACGGTCACCACGTCACCGGGGGCGAAGTCGCTGCCAGCCGGTGCGAAGATGTAGGCAGACGTGTTCGGCAAGTCGGTGCGGGCCTCTTCGTCGGTGGACTGATTGCTCACCAGGCAATCGGCCACAGTATGCTCAGTGCCGGGTAGCGGGTTGCCGCGAGGGTCAGTGCCGCCGGAACGCTCGACGGCCACCTCGGTAAGCCAGTCCGAGGGGAAGTGAGACGTGACACTCATGGCGCACCGGGCGGGGTTGGATGCACGTTCTGGAACCACAGGTCAGGACGGTCGGCCAACGACGGCGTGGACTCGGGAATCATGCTCACCGTGAACGCCTGATCTTGGCCGTCCTTGTTGAACTGCCCGCACAGATCCCGCAACTGCGCGATCTCCGAAGGCCACAACAGCCCGCGGGTTGGGGTGCGTGTGTCCACGCTCTGTTGGAACGAGCCAGCGCCGACCTGGCTCAGCGCACCGGAACCCGCCTCGTTGCGCCGTAGCGCCGCCTGGCGAACGATCGCCTTCGCAGCAGCAACCAGCGTTTCATCCTCGCGAAACTCCGGGTCGTTGATGCAGGGGGCGGCCATGGCTGCCATCGCCTCAACGTCAGCGATTATCTCCAGGGCCTTGTCCCTTTCGATATCAGCGAACGCCTCCAGATCCTCTGGTGTGAGGATTGGTTCAGCCATGACCGCCACCCTTCATCCGTCCGAACAGGTCGATCCGAGGATCAACTGCCGTTCTCGTCGTAGGCCGCGAACTTGGTCGGGTCCACAGCCCAGCCGGCAGTGAACTCGATCAGGTAGGCGATCATGTTGTCCTGGAACAGGTGAACGGTGTTACCGTTCCCGTCCACGACGGTCGCCTGGTCGGACCGCTTCAGTTCGATGCTGGAAGCAAAGCCCCACTGAAGACCGGTGTCCCAGTCACCAACGAAGCCCTTAGTGTCCTCAGCCGCCTGGTCACCAACACGACCGGAGACGGTGCGCCCGTAGGCCACCGGCAGCCCGCCGAGGGTGGTTCCGGCGCCCGTCAGAGACGGGATGGCCGGGATGGTGGCACCAACGGTATTCGACACCGCGCCAGCCCGAGCGATGCGGGTCCGGTAGGTGGAGTCGAACGCGAACCCGTTCGGGTCACCGTTCGGGTTCCCAGCAACAGCCAGGTCATACCCAGCCAGAACCTCATCAGCCAGGTCACCAGAGCCAACCGGTGCACGGTTAGTAGTCTGGTTGACGAACGTCACGTTCGGCACCGCGTTACCGGTACGGGCAGACCGCCCATAAAGCACGCCATAGTCGATCTGACGTGCCACACCGTTACGCATATCGGCCTGGATGTTCTCCAACATCTGCGCCGGGTTCTGCCGAGCGGCCTCCTGGGACACCAGCAGAATGCCGGCGAACTTGTTCGGCACAATCGTCCGGTGGGAGAAGCCCACCTCGGAGACAGGCTTACGCCCACCCTCAGCGGTATACCCAACCTCGAACCCGCCTTCGTAGACCGGGATAACGGTCTCACCCAGCGGCAACGGGGTCTGGTTGGTCAGTTGCCCAACCACGGACTGCTCGAACGCCTGGGCCAGTTGAGTCTGGGCCCAATCGCGGGGAAGCGGGACATTGATCCCATCAAGTGTTACAGCCATGACGGCCGTCCTTTCGTGAAGTGATTACAGGCCGAAGAAGGCGCGGGCAACCGCGTCCTTGTCATCGACCGGGGCATCGCCCGCCCGCTGCGCGGGGTGGGGCTGGGGTGTGCGAGGAGCGTTGGCTTCCGCTGCCTGGACGGACAGTCGCTCAGCGATGCGTTTCATCGCCTCGGGATCAGTCACGCCCTCCAGCAGGGCCACGTCGTCGGCGCTCAGCCCGTACTGCAAAGCCACGCCCTTGCGAGTGTTGTCGGCCTCCAGTTCGGCTGCGCGCTCCTCTGCCGCCCTGACGCGAGCCTCAGCCTTCTCGGCCTCGGTCATCTGCGCCTGCTCAAACTCGGCGATCTTGGCGGTCTTGGCCTGGTTCTCAGCCTTCTCGGCCTCGTATGCCTTGACCAGCGGGTGATCGTCGGGCAGTTTGATCGGCTCAGTCTTGGTCGCTGCGCCAGGGGTTTCACCGGTCCCGTTCGGCTCGGTGCTGGCGGCAGCGGCATCGGCAGGTGTTGGAGTTGACTTGCTCATCGCTTACTGCTCCCAGTTCGGGTTGGCCCCATGCCCGTTCGGCCGTGGGGTGGTCTAGTCGTCAGGGCTGATTAATCGCGATCCAGTCCCTGATGGTTCGGTTGCGCTCGGCGCGCTGGGCTTCGCTCAGCCCCGCTGTGCGGGCGGATGCTATGTAGGCACTCACGGGCACCTCTTCAGCGTCGTGATCCCATGAGGGAACCGCTACGCAGTTGCAGTTGCCGTGTGCGGCGAATGGTGCTGTCTCCCACTTGTATACGCCGCCGCGACCGGCGAGCATCTGGCAGAAGCCGCAACCGTCCGCATAGGTCTCAGTGGGTCTGGTCTCGCGATGCCAACCGGCGGCGTCGGGATCTTCTATCGAGGACCGTTGAATCGTGTCCCGGCCTGGTTGCAGCACGTACTCGGATATCGCCGTGGACAGGAATGGGAGCATCAACTCCGGCGTGGCCGTGAACAGGTGGCCCGCACCGTACCTCACCCGCTGTCGCACGTAGTCGGCCGGCACGGTGGAAGCCATCCGTGCTCGGTACCTGCCCGGCACCCTCTCCGCTGCACGCATGTCGTCGTACCACTCGGCGGCAAGCGCCGCCGACTGCTCCCCGTACATGTCCGTCAGGACTGGCACGTTGCTCAGGAGCGCGTTACGGGCACCTCTGGGGCTGCCCAGGTCGAGCGACCTCCACAAGGCTCTCAGATCGCGATCTGCAAGCCTGGAGATTTCAAGGTTACCGGCACGGAAGCGAGCGACCTCAACCGCAGAAACGGCCACCGGTCATCGCTCTTCGAGTCGCCGCGCCTGAGTCTCGGTCGGGCGGACCGAAACGGGAGTGGCGCCAGTGAACTTCACGCCCTCCAAACCAACCCGGCGAGCCGCATCCTCCGGGTCCACGGTCGCCCGGATCGCGATCCCAAGGGCCTCGAACCGTTCCTTCATGGCGGACGCCTCCGCCACGGGGTCGGACTCCTCACCGCTGCGGTCCAGGATGCCCTCCAACTCCCGCCTGGCCGTCGCGCGCTCGGTCTCAATGTCGAGCACACGGCGCTCAGAGCGTGTGAGGCTCATGCGTTTGCGCACCACCTCAGACTTCGGATCCAACACACCGGCGCCGACATACTTCACGATCTCGTCGGCCGTGGCCGCCCTCGTCGGGGTTGCGGCGGACTGCCAGTCCACAGCCACCCGAGAGTCGAAGTCATCGGGCAGAGAGTTATCCCGGACCAGCAGCGCCAACCGGGCAACCTCCATCCAGGCCCGACCGAAACCGGACTGGCGGCGCTCGGTGCGCTTCACCAAACGCGACTCACCCATCCGGATCGCATCAGCACTGGAGGGGTTGGCGGTCTGGATGCCCAGGTAGTCAGCAGGCATCCCGGCCTCAGAAGCCACCTGCATACGGAACTCACGCAACTGCTCGATGAACGGCTGAGGGGACGCCACATCCAGTTGCTTGATGTCCGGCTTGTCGCCGTCCTTGTCCTTGTTGATCGCCAGCGCATGACCGGCGAGGATCTTCCAACCCGGCACCGGGTCACCGTTGCGGTCCTTGAACGCATCCGGGCCACGGCCCAGCACCATCAACTGCGGGATCGAGTAGAACATCGTATTGACGTTCATCCCCAGCGTGGCCCGCATCATGTCCTCAGTCAGCGAGCGGATCGCACGAGTAATCTCAGAGCGCCCACCAGGGCGAGAGGCGCGAGGACGGTTCGAGAACTGCACCACAGGCACTCGGCCCAGGTTGTGGCGGTCCCTGTTTTCAACCCTCCACTGTTGACCGTTGAGTTCGACCACAATCGACTCATCAGGCAGATCGAGCACACCACGGACCGCCTGGCCATCCTCGACCTTCAGAACCGTCCACGCCGCCCGTAAGCGCCGCGTCGCATTGTCACGCACGCCCGTGGTCGTCGTCGGCGGGTGCATCGTCACCAGCGGGGCGCCCTCACCCGTGCCAACCCTGACGAACGAGGTGCCATAGATCAGCGCATCCAAGTGCACCAGCGGCGCCTCGGCGTCCAACTCGTTCTCGTCATAGACCTCATCGAGGCCCAGCCCGCCGCCGGCAGAAGCGTCGTCCCAGCCGAGGAAGTCCAAGCGCTCATCGAGCACGTCCACCACGGTCGCCGGGGTCCCCGTCACCGTGCCCACCTTCGAGGCAACATCCTGCGGGATCGTCACACCAGGGAAGGTCAACTCATGGCGCGCCTCGTAATAAGCGTTCGCCTCCAGGTTCGGCAACGCGAACCGCTCCAAGCGGTCCACCAGCACCTCAACCATGTCAGACTCGGACTCGCTCAACCCGGTAATCAGAACCGGCGACAAGGGGGCAACGGTCATAGCACGGTCACGCTCCCATCGTCACTAGCGGCCCTCAGCGGCGCCTTCCAAATATCCTCAAGTTGCGCCACCCACAGCGCCAAAGTCCCGGCCTGAACCGGCGTGATGTCCGCAGCCGCGCTCTTGCGCGACCACACCCACATGCCCGTATCGCCCAGAGCGCGCTTACCTGCCACACTCACAGCGGTGTTCATCTGACCCTGATCGATGTGCCACACCTCGCTGGCAACCACGCCAGCCAGCAGCGAAGTGCAGGCCGAGCCGAGGTCCACCACCTTCGGAGTAATCACATGGATGCCGGCCGACTTGAACTCATCCAGCAGCACTTTCGACGGAGAGCCCGCATCCACAGCCACGCCGCGGAACTGCGGATTCTTCTCTAGCAGCGCCTTCACGTAAGGAACTACCCAGGCCACACCCTCGCGAGCCTCGTCCAACTCCACATGCCAGGTGCCATCGTCACGCTGGCCAGCGAGCGCCACAGACGCCCGCTCGGCATCCGGAGCGACCTCCACACCAAGGGCAAACCGGTCAACGGCCAGCGACTGGCTGTCGGCAGCGTCAGACCACATCTGCGCCGGGATCACCGCACTGGAGCCTTGCGCATTCCAGATGCCCAAAGCCTCACGCAACCACGCCTCATCGCTGCCCAGGTGCCTGCGCATCCGCAACATCGACTCAACCGGGGTGTGATGCGGAAACGAGGGATTAGCCTTCATCCACTGCGCTCGGTCGTCCGGGTCGGCGTCCGGATCGGCTGACAGTTCCACGAAGAATATGTCGTCCTCACCGCTCAGCGCACTATCGCGAAGCCCCGCGAACGCCTCGCCCTCATCAGTGGGCCGGGGTGGCGTGCCGATGTAGAACAGCAGCGCGCCGGCCGGGTTTCGCGCCCGGTTCGTCGCCGGAACCATGTCCATCCGGGTCTGGTCCCTCAGTCGCTGCGCCTCGTCGAACACGATCACATCGACCGCAGCGAACCCGAGCCCGAAACCCTGGTCGCGTGCACCGAACAAAATTCTCGAACCGTTCCTGAACACAACGGACTCGGTGCCAGAACCGGTGTAAACCTTCGACACGTGCGGAGCGACCTTGGCTCTGCGAGCCATGGCCTGCATCGACAGGAACGTTTCGCCGGAGGTGCGCGTGTGGTGCGCCGTCCAAAGCACCAGCAGGCCCGGATTCTCGATGCAGAGCGCGAACAGCATCGCCCCGACCGTGAACGTCTTGCCGACCTGTCGGGGAAGGCTCCAGACAACGCCGCCAACGGTTGCCGCATATTTCCCATCGGCACGCTTGCCTAGTGCGCCGCGCACTAAGTCCGCCTGCCATGAGTCGAACCGGATACCCATTGCCCTGCATCGCCGGTCAACCGAGGGGAACGCGGTAGAACTCAACTCGGACGGCAGCACCAAGTGGCGCGCAACGTCAGATAGCCTCCCAGACTCCGTCTTCGGCGGGGCCGTCATCCTGAGCAGACTCCTCTCGCGCCTGGGTCTCCAGCGCTCGAATCTCCTTGGCGATCAGAGAGAGTTGCCGGTGAAGTGCAGCCTTCGCCGGCCCACGCTCGTCCGGGATCGCCTGTGCAATCTCGCGGCGCTGCGCCGTAAGGATCTCCAGGTAGTCACCGTCTTCGACCGCCTGCACTAGAGTCTTCGGCTTCGCGGGCTTGTCCTCGGAGGTGACGGCCCTCAGTTTCGCCTTCCCCATGACCGACACCTCCTTTGCGTGCGCTTTGTGATCGCCCCCAGGGGGTACGAAAAAAAACGTCGTGAATAGATCGTGCCT
>Ga0209487_1003455_pt1 | contig 12401 bp, 15 predicted proteins | sample Poulit2012_FD_187524 | JGI IMG/M metagenome (GOLD analysis project Ga0209487, IMG submission 187524) | Agricultural soil microbial communities from Georgia to study Nitrogen management - Poultry litter 2012 (SPAdes) (version 2) | ecosystem: Environmental > Terrestrial > Soil > Agricultural land... | reverse complement strand
TAGGACCGCGACTTCTTTTATTTTTATCGGGAATCTTAATGGGTATCGGAATGATTGTAGCAGGCATATTCCTAAACCTCGCCGGACTCATTATCGGTTTTGGTATGATTGCGGGGGCTGCAATGGGGTTTGGTTATTCTGCTCCAACCCCTACTGCTACAAGATGGTTTAAACCCCATCTTAGGGGAACCATTACTGGCGTTGTTGTTTCAGGTTATGGTTTAGCGCCTGTTTATGTATCACCACTTTCGGAATGGTTAATTAATAACTTTGGAGTTTCAAATGCCTTTATTTATTTAGGTGTGTTTTTCACAATTTTAATTGTTATTTCATCTTTGTTTATGAAACTTCCTCCTAAAAATTGGAAACCAGTTGGTAAAGAACCTTCAAAGCCTCAAGAGGACCCGGATAAAGAAAATGAAACTACTGTCGCGACAGAAAAGAAAGATTATACACCAACTGAAATGATGAAAACTGGACAGTTTTGGTCACTATGGTTTATGTATGCATTTTCAGCCTCAGCAGGACTTATTATTATCGGACACGTTGCAACGATTGCATCTATTCAAGGCGGGCTTCAAACTGGATTCCTTTTTGTCGCTTTACTGGCTGTTGGTAACGCGGCGGGACGATTAATCAGTGGGGCTATTTCAGATCGACTTGGTCGAACTGCAACTTTGATTTTGGTCTTTGTCATCCAGGCAATTAATATGCTTGCTTTTGTCAGTTATACTTCTGGTGTCATGTTGACAATAGGAGCTATCGTAACTGGAGCAACTTATGGGGCTTTATTAGCTTTATTTCCCGCTACTACGTGGGATTGGTTTGGACTTAAAAACGCGGGTACAAATTACGGTTTAATTTTTACTTCTTGGGGGCTCGGAGGATTATTCGGTCCAATTATTGCAGGTCGTATCATCGACGTTACAGGTGAATATAACATGGTCTATATCTTTTCTGCAATTTTACTAATTGTTGCAGCAATTATGGCCCTATTTACAAAAAAACCAAAAATTAAAGCTTAAAAGAAATACTGAATACTGTTATTTTAGCTTCTACAATTTTATGATTTTTTTAAGAATAATGGTTACAATCTAAGCCTAGCTCTTAAAGACAGAGCTAGGCTGTTCTTTTGTATAAGCTATTTTATACCATTCTTCTTCACTTCGATTTATTTGACTATTCTGTAGAACAAGATTTCCAATATCTCCTGGCCCGTTAAATTGTGTTGCTATTAAATGCCCACCATCATCGTCAGGTAAACGATCTTTTCCTCCAGTTATCCGAATAGCCAAAACAATGGTGGTTATTGAACTTTCGAATTACCACCATTGTTTTTCAATTCTATTTCACATTTTTAATCATGACTTCATACATATTTTCTACACTCGCATCTATTGGTACATGGGCGTAATAATGTTGATCATCACCTAAATCAAATTTAATGAGCTATGTGATAACAAAAACCACAACAATTATTCATGGTGGTCTTTACAATATTGTATAATATATTTTTGAGATATTCATTTAGTTCAATAGCATTTCTATGAACTCTTCATAGTCCAACTGCACTTATGTTATAAGTTTTGTTCAAATTTTAAAGATAGTTCTATTCTTCACTATCATAAAGTTGATTCAAAAAGTCCGTAAATGAATCTGCAACATAATAAATGTTTTCACGTGCCTTCCTCTCAGCTGCCTCTTCCGTCATGCCTTCATTATTGATTAGCACTGATTTTTCTGCCGCTCCTTCGTGCTCCCAAAATACAACTATTGGGTCAGTGTCCGAATTCTTATAGTCAAAACATATTAAGTTTCCTGCAGGGTCGAAAGCAAATGGGATAATTTTTTCTGGTAAAGAGTCTTTGTAATCAATATAAGTATCTACAATATTTTCGACACTTTCTTTATCATATGATAGCAACGTACCAAATACTCTATCCTTCCCCTCTACGTTAAATAAATCTGGCTCTACATTTGCTCCATTATTAATCGATGCACACTTGATATAATCAAATGGGAAGTTTACTCCAAATTGAAATCCAATCTCGCTAACGTATTTCTCGCTTACTTTATCATCAGCAAATTCCCATTTTAATTTACTCATCTTAAATCATCCCCCCATAGTTTATTTCCACCTAAGTGGTTAACTCTATGTGTTTTTGTATTTACTAATTGCATTTTACCTGGAACTTGATGATAGTGCCAGGTCAGACCTTGATTCTGGGTTTCCTATTAAAAGTTTATAATTGTTGCTAATTTAACATGTGTATCATAAAGTTCGGGTTAATCTACTATATTTTGTACAGTCCGCTATTGCCAATTTTTCACTAGTCTAAAAATTGGTGTCATTCTTGGCTCATACAGTACTGAAAAACTAAACAGTGTAAATTACTGAAATAATAAAAGCCACAATGCATTGAATTAAATGTCCACTGTGGCCTAAAGTCTTATTAAACATTAATAAAGAGAGCTATTCTTCGCTATCATAAAGTTGATTCAAAAAGTCCGTAAATGAATTTGCAACATAATAAATGTTTTCACGTGCCGTCCTCTCGGCTTCCTTTTCCGTCATGCCTTCATTATTGATTAGCACTGATTTTTCTGCCGCTCCTTCGTGCTCCCAAAATACAACTATTGGGTCAGTGTCCGAATTCTTATAGTCAAAACATATTAAGTTACCTGCGGGATCAAAAGCAAATGGGATGACTTCTTTAGGTAATGTGTTTTTATAATTATTATAGACTTTTAAAATAAATTCATTACTTGATTTATCATAAGACAACAAAGTCCCAAACGTTCTAGTTACTTGACCAACATCAAATTCATAAGGGATTACTGCCGATCCATTATTTTTCGCTGCACAGGTTTTATAATCCTTTGTAAAGTGGACATCTAATCGGCTCCCTATCTTATCGATGTATTCTTCTGATACAGGTCCATCTGCCGTTGGCCATGATAATTGATTTCTCATCTTATACCTCCTTTGTTTCCACCTAAATGATTAACACTATGTGTTATCAGAAACTACTAATTGCATTTTACCAAGTACTTGATGATGATGCCAAGTAAGACCATGGATTCGAGGCTCCCCATTAAATATTTGTTCTAATTGTAGCTCGGTAAAACTTTCTTTTGAAATTTTATTATTTGTTATTGCATTTTTTAAGAGCTCTGTACCTCTTTTAAATTGCTTTTCATCACTCGCTATATATAGTTTCTTATCTAACTTAAAAGAATATTTTAAGACATCAAGTGACTTTCCATATTGATAAGCGCTTAAAGAGTTATCGACCGCCTTCATACCTTTAGCTGTGGAATGAATGGCTTTGCCTCCTTTAGCGGCACGCCCTGCCAACCAACCACTGGAATAAATCCTGCAATAGCAAAGGTGGCGTGTTTTAAGCGATCAGCACCCGACATTTTTTCACCTGTCGTAGGATCGATTCCTTCGATCGCTCGTCTGGCGTCATAGTACCCCGTCAGTTCCCCAACAAAGGTACTACCGTATTCCCATGCTTTTTCAAACAAAAAACATGTAATACTAAAAAGTCACAATGAATTATCATTGTGACGATTAGCATTGGTTGGGTTACCAAAGAACACCTAACCACCTATATAAAATATCTAGCTCACCCTAAAGTAATAGGAGAAATAAAGTTTAAACTGCCTTATTAAATTTTAGATTTACTACGGGATTGATTACTTATATTAATCTTCATGTCTATTTTTATATTTATTTCGAAACAACTCCCTGGCTCTATGAGTAGCAATATCTGCGTATCTTGTTGTAATAGGTAAACGACTATCCTTTTCTACAAAATGCATTGTAATGTATGTTGCTGTGTCTAAGTCAATCCAGTTTCCACAAGAGACGAAAACAGGTTTAACGTCTTTCCTTGTTCTTAAGGCTCTTCCCATCACTTTTCCATTAACTACTATGTCTGTATATGCTCCATCTTTATTCTTAGGCATAATGAAATTAACATCGTTAATCTTAAAATAGTTCTTAGCAACACCAATCGTTGGCTTTCCGAGTTCAAAGGATGCCTGAGTAGCTAATCCCATATGGCGTTTATGTAAATATCCATTGCCATCGAACATAAACAAATCTGGTTTGTTTGATAGCTTTTCAGCCGCCTTTAAAACTAAAGGCAACTCTCTAAATGCTAGATAGCCAGCAATATATGGGAATTCTACCGGGCCGGCATACTCTACTTCTTCTATTACCTTTTTTGTTTTATAATCGAAAACTTGAATACAGCATACACCATAATCTCTTAATCCTTCTTGCCAATAAGCTATGTCAATCCCAGCTACTAAATCTATTTCTTCTAGAGAAAAATTATTTTGAAGCGAGATTTTTTTTGCAAATGTATTTTGTATTTCTGTTAGCCTTTTTAAATCTTTAGACTGCACTGTTTACACCTAAAATCCAATTTTTTTGTTTTGATACCATGTTATTAACCTTTTGGTTTTTCACTAAATTTTTTGACGTAAGATAAATCTGATTCACTTGGTGCTGTTTTTTGTTCAATAATTTTTTCATTTTCATCATACTTTCTGTATGTTATTTCTAGACCAGCAACACATTCTGATTCATACTTTTTACTTCCGTTTTCAAAAAATTCAACTTGATATCCCTCTGCCGAGTTTTTATTCATATTCCCCATTTTTTTCACATTGCCACTTGAATAAAACTCCACATATTTTCCTTGTTTAACACCATTTTCTACGTAAAAGTAACTTTCTATATTCCCATTTTTATAAAGATCATAGGCTAATCCTGTAAACAACTTTTCATTGTGTTCATCTGTATACTCTACTATACCTAAATCATAAGGGCCCCCATACCCTAAATACTTTTCAAACTCATAACCATTTTGTATAATAAAATTTTTCGATAGTACATTGTTTAACATTTTAGAAACAGTTCCTCCTCGTAAGTTCACACGAATGTCTAGTTGTTCTTTTGTTAATTCTAATTTCAGTCTCTTTTCCTTCGATTTTATACATAACCTCAATATAATCAGGTCTAAAAGATTCTGTAGGATATACCGGAGTTATTTTCACCGAAACAGTCCTTGGTGGCTGTTCGTTTAAAGCATTTACCCATATTTGCTCCATGTTATACCATTCTCCGCCACTTCGATTTATCTGACTGTTCTGTGGAATGAGATTTCCAATATCTCCTGGCCTGTTAAATTGTGTTGCTATTAAATGCCCACCATCATCGTCGGGTAAACGATCTTTTCCTCCAGCTAACCGAATAAAGTACTAAAACAAAACCAAACTATATAAAACAATGGTGGTTATTGAACTTTCGAATTACCACCATTGTTTTTCAATTCTATTTCACATTTTTAATCATGACTTCATACGTATTTTCTACATTCGCATCTATTGGCACCTGAGCATAATAATGTTGATCATCACCTATATCAAATTCAATGAGCTTTGTCTCAGATTCTTGCCAGAAGTCTTTAATAGTGTGAATGTAGTCTTCTAAATCATCTTTATAATCCAATTGTAATATATAATCCCTTTGAGTTAAGGCAAATACGATTATAGTTCCTAACAAATTGTTTGCTGCATTTTCTTCTTTAAATTCGTCTTTATAAAACCAGATTTGCTCCAATTCCATCGGTTCTTTATATGTATCATAAAATTGATCATCGGATAATGCTTGATAATCTGATATTAATTCATTGACAAAAGAGTGCCATTTAACAGGGATAATCTTTTCTAACGTAGGATTGTTATCAATGCCTTCTATCCAATCTTCTGGTTCTTCTTCGACTGTTTTCTTAAGATATTGACTTAAGGGGATATCTATAAGTTTCATGTTATTTTTGTAATGCGCTAAATCATAAGGGTAGTGAATATTATCTTTGAGACCCTTATCATCAAGCTCTAATATTTTCGCGATTGCGGCCGTTTCAAAACTCCAAAAGCCAATGTATCCGGGCTCCTTGTGTGCATTTCGCCACTCGTAGTCATAATGCCCCTGGAACCATTCTTTTTCCATATAGGTATGTAGTCTATCTGAAGCTTCTTTTTTATCTGTCTGCGCTAATTGGATAATTTCTTTAGTTTTATTATAAGGAACTTCTTTATAGAAAGCATGACTAATTTTTGTCCAGCCGATATCGCTGGCACAAAGCAAGTAATCTATGACAAAATCGTTCATATTTTGATTCTCCACTATTTTGGCGAGTCTCTTCATATTCTGTTTATCTGTTTCTAGTAAAACTCCTAAAGCGACCATCCAGAGTAACTTAATATAGCCAACTTTCTTTTCTCCGACATTCTCTAAATCGCTAATGGCATCTTCAAAACCTTCTTCTATTGTACTAACTTGATCACCTAAAGAATATTTTGCTCTGATTTTTTCCAAATAATATGATACAGTATTCACATGTACTAACTCAAGAATACTCTTATTGTCATTAGGTTGTCTTTGTACTCCATTTTTAATATCCTCTTCTAACCCTTTTATTTTTTCTCTATTTTTCCCAATAAATAAATCTTTATATTTTATTCCTTGTCTACATTTTTCTTCCATACATAAATGATTCCTCATTATTTCGGCTCCTCCCCACATTAATTATGGCCACTCTCCAATCTTATTACCATAAATATCTAACTTGAGAGTTTTTACGTTTCCATTAGCATCAATTTTTGATAAAACCCTATCAACAGCATTATTTTCTAACGCATCCACAATCTCATATGTTAAAAGTTCATCTCCGTCTACAGCTTTGTAGATTCTGCTTCTTCCTGCGGATTCACCCGTCAACCAATCATTAGACATTTGCTTCCCATCTTTAGTTTTACCTAATCTTCCACTACCAAACTTCGCTTCATCAATAACATATTTGATAGGTGAGTTTGGATTTGTATTTTCATAAAGTCCGTCAATCCCTCTAACTATTTTATCATCTATTCCTGATGGTGCGTTTCTTCCGATTGGTTTCAAATCATACCCCGCTTCTTTTAAGCTTTGATTATTTAATATGTTATCACTGGATACAATTTCTCCAAAGTTTCCTTTTTGCTTAGTGGTCGCTTTTTTCGGATTAAACCCTTCAACCCCAACAAAGGTACTACCGTATTCCCATGCTTTTTCATACCATGCCATATCTTCGATGCGCTCAGCTTCGTCTCTAGCATCTAGAGCTTTTTTAATCTATGTATCAGTCTTCTTGTAATAGTAATAATAAAAAAGAAACCACAATGTATTTTTATTTCCATTGTGGCTTAATCATATTTGAATTAAATTGGATTGTCTGGATATTCATCTAAATACTTTTCAATAACTTTTTGATCATTTGGGTGCTCGGGGGTAATTCCTAAGTATTTATACTTCCATATAATTTTTTGTGCATCGAAGAGATAATCTGTTTTAAACCAATCGGTATAGTCATAATGAATCTTAAATTTACCATTTCTTTCTACACTCATTGTGAATGAATACCAGAGTTCTTGGTCATGTTTCTTAAAAATCTCACGCATTTTTTCACACAGTTCAAATAAGTCATCTTCCATTTGTTCAAAAGTATCTTCATTTATGGAAAAATTAAAGGGTATTTCTAAACTATATTGATATTTACTCGGACTTTCAGGTGTGTTGTAGTAAAAATAGGTTCTACCACCAGTATCAGATATTTGCGCATAAAAGTAGAATTCCATCCACTCTTCCGGAATCATTTGATTAATAGTATCAGCAATTTCTTGATAAATATCCTGCATTTCTTTTTCCAACCGATTAGCCCCCTTTTTGATTTTTAATAACTACTTTTTCAGTTTCTTTTCCTTCTATTTTATAGGTTACCTTAAATTTATCGGGTCTAAAAGAAGTGTTCGAATATACCGGAGTTATTTTCACCGAAACAGTCCTTGGTGGCTGTTCGTTTAAAGCATTTACCCATATTTGCTCCATGTTATACCATTCTCCGCCACTTCGGTTTATCTGACTGTTCTGTGGAATGAGATTTCCAATATCTCCTGGCCCGTTAAATTGTGTTGCTATTAAATGCCCACCATCATCGTCGGGTAAACGATCTTTTCCTCCAACATTACGCTGTGCATATTTATTTCGTACTCCTTCTTTTAGTATTAATTGATCCGCTTCTACCTCTATAATTCTACCAAACTCATCAGTTCTGTATTTGTATCCATCTTCATTTACATACTTTACGTTTGGTTTCAACTCTTGTCTCCCAAAACGTCCACGGGTTATGTGGTCGCCATATTTAACTGTTCTTAATGGCGGAACACCACCAGAACCTTTTGATGTAACTTTATTAACCCTCTGCAACGTATCTTTAAACGAACTCACCGTCACGTTCGTTCCACTACCCGCAAATTCATGAGCTAATTTAGGGCCGTGTATCATAGAATTCAAGTTGTTAATTCCTTGGCTAATGGATTGATCGATAGTGTTCATTATTCCATTATTTGGTGTATTTCCACTCGGTGGTTTTGCATACACCGCATTCTTATCTATCAATCTATCCGCATACATCCCCATACCACTGACACCCAATATAAACAGGCTCTCAGTCAAGCTCTGATTGCGTTTTTCTTCACTCAATTCGTTTCCAAACATATCTTTTCCAGTGATGTATTCTCCAAAGCCATTTGCCGATGCTAAACCATAGATGCCATATTCTGTTTTTCTTAAGACATCAAGTGACTTTCCATATTGATAAGCCGATAAGGAGTTATCGACCGCCTTCATTCCCTTAGCAGTAGAATGGATGGCTTTGCCTCCTTTAGCGGCACGCCCTGCCCAACCAACCACTGGAATAAATCCTGCAAGGGCGAAAGTGGCATGTTTTAAACGGTCGGCACCCGACATTTTTTCACCTGTCGTGGGGTCGATTCCTTCGATCGCTCGTCTGGCGTCATAGTACCCCGTCAGTTCCCCAACAAAGGTACTACCGTATTCCCATGCTTTTTCATACCAAGCCATATTCTCGATACGCTCGGCTTCGGCACGCATTTCTCGGGCTTCTTGTTGTTCATCTTTATAGTTTAAGTACTCTGCTTTTGTTTCGTCGACCGCATCTTTCAGGTCATGCGCTTCACCATTCTTATAGGCGTAAGCGTCAAAATTTATCGGTTGTATGTCGCCACCTTGTTCCGTTGCACTTAATAGATCACTAAACAGTGCATAAACGAATTCCTGGGCAGGTATAGATTGAGAGTATTCCCCTACAAGCCCTTGGTCAAAGGCTTCGAGCAATTCCAAGGTTTCCTCTCGTTTATCATCAGCTAGCTTCAATTCTTCATTAAAACTATCAAGTGAAAATGCATTCAGTGACAGTATATCATTAATTGAATCCAATATCGTCTCTTGACTTTCTTGTTGCTCATACACCATGGTTTTCACATTATTATGGCCAGTTTTCAGGTCATTCTCTAAAAAATGGGACTGTACGAAATTCTCTTCATCTAACTCGTAATCTTGTAGTATATTCGGAATATCATCTAAAAATATAAGTTGTATATCAATCAATTCTAACCAAGCATCAACGACATCAATTTGGGCTTGATAAAATCCTTTAATTGCTTTAGCGCCCATCCCCCTGAAATCATTTAAGTCAACAATTTTTTGAAAAGCGGTTTTCAAGGTGTTAAATTTCGTCTCTAAATCCCTGTATTTTTCCGCTCTGCCATTAAGTGATTCAAGTAATGAATCTTTTTCTAACGTTCTCCCAGCACCCATGTTCACATCCCACCCCTATGTCCTTGTTATCGCCTCATCTTGCTCTTTAATTGTTTTGACATTGGCTTTCGTATCTTCAATATTTTTTTCTACAATTTCAATATATTGATTCAAGAGTTCACGAATCCCCTCTTCACGCTCGAGCCACTGTTCAATAAACTCTAGCTTATTAGCCCCATTAATCCCTTCATATACATTTGATAAAAAAAGGGATGGCAAAGCTTGTTCTGCATTTTCTAGGGTGCTGATTACATGTTCATAATCTAATTTAATTTCAGATGAACCACCGCCTGTTGCCTGCAATTCCTTTTCCATTACCCAAACAACCTCCCTTTAATTTCACCGATTGTACTTGTAAGTTCTTGCATAGCTTCCTCCCCCATACTCAACAAGTCATTTGCCGTATTTATCAATGAATTTGTTGCAGATAAAGCACTTTTTTGGAAATTAAGCGAACTAATTTTGGATTCAATCAGTGAAATTTTCGCATTATAATCATTTTCGTAAATAGATTCCATGATCGTGTAAACTTCTTCCCGCTTTTCATCATAGCCTTTTCCCTTTTCTCCGTCCCATAATGGAAAGAGTTCTGGTTTCCTACATTGCTCCACTTCGTTCATGCACGTTTCCTGCTCACTCACTAAATCATTTTTAGCTTTTTGTAGTCGGTCAATCTTTTCTTCTATATCCGCCGTTTGAGATGAAATAGTAGAAGCTGCACTAATCAAAAATCCTTCATTATCAGACATAGTCCTCTCCTCCTGTTTCTTCAATAAATTTCAACTAAGCTGTAAGTCTTTCTGCACCGATTTTAACCGGACAAAATCAGATACAAATAATATACATTAAAGATAATATTAGCATTATTAAAATTAATTTCCAGTATAATAATAAGAAAATGATTCCTTTTACCTAGATATAACGATAGATTTAAATATGAAATGATTTTAATCCATAAATATTAAAATGAAAGAAAAGATATTTTTATACTAAAACACAATCTAAAAACTCTTCACTATTCTTATTCCTCATTTTCAGATAACCCCTCCATATATTCTTTCGGAGAAACTCCTTTGTACTTCTTGAATATCTTGCTGAATTGAGCATATTCAGGATAGCCCACCATGTCTGCTATATTTTTCAATAAAACTCTTTTCTCACCCATTATTTCACAGGCTCGATTCATTCGAAAATGAATCAGATAATGTTGAAAAGATAGACCCATTTTCTGTTTAAACAGGGTACTTAAATAAGGTCTTGATAAGTTCATAATTTCGGCGAGCTCATTAAGAGTGATTTCCTCATTATAATGTAGGCTAATATATTTTTTTATAAAATCAATGTAATCATCATTGGAACTTAAACCGTCAATCATTTTTTGAATCAGGTGATCATAACTAATATCCAGAGTTGTCTTAAAAGACTCGGTTACTTTATAAATGGCCTGTTCAGCTGGTATTCTTTCAAATGCAGATCCCCCTATAAATCCATTAATCGTTGTATCATCATACACGAACTGAACATCAATCGGTTTATTGAGTGGTCCCCCATATACCATTTTAATTGTATTGGGATTCATCTGATCGCATGCATGAAAAATATCAATCGCTAATTTTTTCGCCGCTTGTAATGATTTAATTTGCTTCCCACCAAGTACCCCGCCAGTGGTTAAACCAAGATGGACGCAAATTACATCGGCACCTGCTTTTACCATATCTATTGCCTGCGATGTATTAAAAACAAAGGCAATGGTAAACAGCCCTAACCCACTAGCTGTTTTTATAGCCTCCACTTCTTTCTCATATGTAATCCCTTCTGCCTCCAGTGCATCACGAAAATCACCGTCAATCAATCCAATCGTAGGGTAATTATTAATACCTGCGAAGCCACTTTCCTTAATTTTTATAAGGTAGCTTTCCAGATTAATCATTGGGTCTGTCGCTGATAATCCAAAAATGACAGGAATTTGTTTCATGGCAGGGATAATTTCCTTTAAAGCAAAATCCATGACGACCTGATTGCTGTTGTCTACTGGGAGATAACCGGCAAGAGAACTCACACCTCTTTGCCTGAAATAACCTGAGCTTAGCGCTAAAATAAAATCCGCTCCACCCGCTTCAGCAAATTTTGCGGTTAATCCTGAACCAGCAGCAACACCAATAATATGTCGGTCTTTTTTTATTTCTTTTTTCAATTGTTCCGTGATTTTCGATTTGTTTGTCTGCACCTTTAAAGCTCCGTTCATTTTACGTTATGTTCTTATTATACCTTAAAAAAAAGCAAGCATCCCAACAGGATACTTGCTTTTTTTGTGTTTATTTCTTAATCTGTTTAAATGCCTCAGATTGCTCACGGATCCCTTTTTCTGCTGCAAACCGTTCAATACTTGAAGCACCGAAGAATCCTACAATGCCGTCAACACGTTGAATCACATAATCAGCATCTTCAGGTTCAGCAATCGGACCACCATGACAAATCACCATAATATCAGGATTGACAGATTGTCCTGCCTCTACAATTTTTTGTATCCGTTCGACACTGTCATCAAGTGTCAAAGCTGTCTGTGCACCAATGGTTCCTTTTGTCGTCAATCCCATATGCGCTACCAAAATATCAGCACCTGCTTCAGCCATGGCTTTCGCTTGTTCTTCATCAAAAACGTAAGGGG
>Ga0209487_1003454_pt1 | contig 12402 bp, 10 predicted proteins | sample Poulit2012_FD_187524 | JGI IMG/M metagenome (GOLD analysis project Ga0209487, IMG submission 187524) | Agricultural soil microbial communities from Georgia to study Nitrogen management - Poultry litter 2012 (SPAdes) (version 2) | ecosystem: Environmental > Terrestrial > Soil > Agricultural land... | reverse complement strand
GTTTTAATTTATCTTTTTACCGTATATTGCTTCATCATAAGAAAAGATCAGAAGCATGAACAATTTTTCCATGCTTCTGATCCTGTTTATTTCTTTCTACTCTTATTTTCCTTTTCCTCATTGATCAGCGTTATAAATTCATCAAAAAGCATGGAGGTTGTATCTTTTTCTCCATAACGACGGATGTTAACGGATCCTGATTCGATTTCTTTATCACCTAACACAATGGTGAAGGGAACTTTTTGTGTTTGCGCTTCTCGAATTTTATAGCCGATTTTTTCATCACGTTCATCCACTTCAGCACGTACACCCGCGCGTCGTAATTGGTCTTCCATATCCTTTGCTGCTCCTAGGTGGGCTTGTAAAGATACAGGAATGACTTTCACTTGCACAGGGGCTAACCAAACAGGGAAAGCGCCTTTATACTCTTCAATTAAGAAGGCTACAAATCGTTCCATTGTTCCAACGACTCCACGATGAATAACGACTGGACGATGGTCCTTTCCATCTTCACCAACATATGTTAAATCGAACTTCTCTGGCATTTGATAATCGAGTTGGACGGTTGATAATGTTTCATCATGACCGAGTGCGGTTTTCACTTGAACATCTAGTTTAGGACCATAAAATGCGGCCTCACCAACTGCTTCTACATATTCTAAGTTCAACTCATCCATCGTTTCTTTTAACATGGCTTCTGCTTGTTCCCACATTGCATCGTTATCGATAAATTTCTCTTTATCTGCTGGATCACGATACGATAAGCGGAAATAATAATCCTTTATTCCAAAGTCTTCGTATACTTTTTGAATGAGTTCAACAACACGCACAAATTCAGCTTTTAATTGGTCTGGTCGTGCAAAAATATGTGCGTCATTTAATGTCATCGCTCTTACACGTTGTAAACCTGCCAATGCTCCTGACATTTCATAACGGTGCATTGTTCCAAGTTCCGCAATCCGCACAGGTAAGTTTCGATAGCTGTATAATTGGTTTTTATATACCATCATATGATGGGGACAATTCATGGGACGTAAAACGAGATCTTCATTATCCATTTCCATCGTTGGAAACATATCCTCATTATAATGATCTAAGTGTCCACTTGTTTTATATAAATCAACACTACCAAGAACCGGTGTATACACATGATCATAGCCTAGCTGTTCTTCTAGATCAACAATATAACGTTCAATAATCCGGCGAATTGCTGCTCCCTTTGGCAACCACATTGGTAAACCTTGACCAACTTTTTGATTAATCGTGAATAATTCTAATTCTTTTCCAAGCTTTCGATGGTCACGTTCTTTTCGTTCTTCTAATATGCGTAAATGCTCTTCAAGTTGATTATTCTTTTCGAATACCGTTCCATAAATACGTTGTAACTGCTGATTATCACTATCACCGCGCCAATAAGCACCTGAAATACTTAATAATTTAAAGGCCTTAATTTTACTTGTGGATGGCACGTGTACCCCCCGACATAAATCAAAGAACTCACCTTGTTCATAAATTGTTACTTGTTCGTCCTCTGGGATCGCCTCAATTAACTCGAGCTTTAGATCGTCACCAATCGCCTGAAACATCTCTTTTGCTTGTTGCCTTGAGACTTCCATGCGCTTTATTTCTAAGTTTTCGTCAATAATGCGTTTCATTTCTTTTTCAATTTTGGGGAGGTCTTCAGGTGTTAAAGAATGCTCCATGTCCATATCATAATAAAATCCTTCTTCAATAACTGGACCGACGCCAAATTTAACATCTTTATATAATCGTTTGACAGCTTGGGCTAACACATGGGCCGTAGAGTGTCGCATTACATCAATTCCCTCTGCATCTCGATACGTTATAATTTCAATGGCACCATCTACTGTTAATTCACGTCGTAAATCAAGCAACTCACCATCTAACTTAATTGCTAATGCTTGTCTTCGTAAGCCTGGTGAAATTGATCCTGCCACTTCTTCACCAGTCGTACCTGATGGAAAGGACTTACTCGCCCCATCCGGAAATACTAAACTAATCGTAGTCATTTGCTTCCACTCCTTATTTTTTAACAACAAAAAACGCTCGTTCCTCTGCATTGTTGCAAAGGGACGAGCGTATATCACGTGGTTCCACCCTAATTTCTGCTATTCGTCATCTTTCTGATGAATATTAATTCCGATTAGACAGCTTCATTATATCCTTAACGCGGATCAACGCTATTATTTACTGTTTGTTCAATAATAGTGTTCAAAGGTGGTAGTTATCTCGCATATTGGGGAAGCTTTCAGCCATCGACTTCCTTCTCTTTCAATACCCTTTAAAATAACCATGTCCTCATCTTCACATATCGATCATTTAAATTATATATGACGTTATTATAACGAGTGCGTTTCAATAATGCAAGTCTTCCCTGTTTATTTCATGTCCAAATAACGTGGAAATGGAAAATTACTTATCGGTTGAAAGACTACTTTCTCCTGAAAAACATTAATTACCGTCATTGTTTTCGGTTCAGATGGATTGTCCCCATAAAGATATATTTTCTGTGGTGACATTGCGATGAGAGGTGCCAAATTTAATTCTTCAACATCTAAACCAACAATATATAAAGGTTCATTATGCACAATATTTCGTAAGGCTAGGGTTGAAAATTGTTCGCCAGTAGGATGGTAGAATATAAAAGAATCGCCTTGTATGATGTGCACTTCAAGATGTGTAGATTCACGTTTATCAATGTACTTGCGTAACATATCGATAAATGTTTGGTGATCCTCTTCCTGTTTAAATTCATCAATCGCTAAACCAATGTGATGGACTAACTGATCTTTAAACATTGTTAATTGAAACTGGCAAATGGAATCAAAATGAATAATATTCGTGTTTTTCATATTCGCAGCAAACAGTGACAATAGCAATTGACTTGGGCTCGTCTTTTTAACCGTTTGGTAAACCCCTTCATCAATTTCCCTAAAAATAATATGAGTTAATTCGCTGATGCGCTCAATCTCATCTGCATTCGTATAATAGTATTTTCTAGTTATAATTTCATTGATTAATTCACTTAAACGATGCCTTAAAAACACATCGACCATGGACCTTTCCACTGCTTGTATTTCATTATCAGCTAACTTTTTACCTGTGAATGTTAAATGATACCCCCATTCTTCATTTGTTTTCCATTTTAGATCAATTTCTTTATGATAATAAAATAAACTCTCGCAAAAACTAATAACCTCTTGATTTGATTTAAAATAAACCTCCAGCAATAAACATCACCCTCACTCACAACCAAACTGTTATATTATATGGATACAAACCTTAAAAAATGTATGTTTTTAAGGAATAACAAAGATCATGTGAAAAGGGTGTTCTGAGTGAATCAATTGACATCCATATTTTAAAAAATGCCACCTGTTATCGTTGTGCTCAATATTGCCTACGATTATCCCCGAATAAGGAGACTTCTTTACTAACTTGCCTAATCCGCTCCATAATTCGGCCTGCTTTTACTTGTTCAACGCCGCCACGGGTTGTTTTGGCTAATTGCTTCTCTAATTGCTCCAAGCTATAATTCGATGTAAAGAACACTGGTAACTTCTCCATCATTCGATATTGTAAGATCGATCCTAATACTTCATCTCGGAACCATGCTGATTGGGTTTCTGCACCGATATCATCAATCATTAGTACATCTGCATTTTTAAAGTAATTAATTTTTTCATTAACGGAGTCATCTTTAAACGAATCACGAATTTCCCGAACGAATTCGGGCATATAAATAAGCATGGATGAGATATTCAACTTTTTTAGTTCATTTGCTAATGCGCCTAAAAAATAAGTTTTACCAACTCCAAAGGGACCGTAAAAATACATACCTTTGGACGGCAATTCAGTCTTTGCTTGTTCGGCAAAGATTAGGAGTTCACGAATAGCTGTGCGACGTTTTGCATCGTTATCAATATTACTGAAGGTTGCTTGTAAAATTTCCTTCGGCATATATAAGCTTTGAATCAAATCTTGTTGCTCCGATTGTGCCTCATGTTCGATGCGTAAATGACACTTTTCATATGATAAGTGAATTTCGTTGTTTTCTACGTGTAAAATAGGTGAATACCCATTTAATATATTGTTACACGACCCTAAAGAGTTGCATTGACTACATTCTTTCGACTGCGTTTTGTATTCATGCAATTTATTCAGATTTACTTCAATCTCTTTTTCGGGTAGTTCCGGATGTTTTGATAGAATTTGCTTAATTTCAGGATCTTCTAAAATCTCTTGTTTCATCTGTAGATGCTTTGTTTTGAAATCTTTATTTTCTTGCATCCATTTCTTTAATGAGGATTGTACTGGTTTCATAGCAATCATCCTAGCAATGTATTATTATTCTCCTGCAAACTGTCGAAGGAGTGCATCGATCTCTTCTTTCTCTTGGTCGGATTCATTCGCTGGTTCAGGGGTAGCAAGCTGTGAAGGTTTCTTGTCTCGTTCGATAAACCAATCGGGAATTATTTCCTTTGATGCTTGTTGTCTGTATCCGCCACCTTTTGCTCCTGTTTTGAACTGTTCTATTTCTTTCTTAGCAAACTCCATTGCTTCTTGAGCATTTCGTAAATTAGCGCGAGACCAGTGGCTTGCTATTTTCTCTAAATAGGCTTTAGATAATTTCATATTAGATTGTAAGAGGACATAATGAATAAGTACATTCATTACCGGGGGTGGCAGACCTTGTCCTGTCATAACCTCACGAACGACTCTCATATCTTGCTCTGAGGCACGATTACCACCTGATAAATCTTCTAACAACTGCTTCGGTGAAACTGTTTCTAGATGTTGAATCAATTTCTCTTCTTTTGTTACTGGTTTTCTTTCTGGTTGTTCGGGTACCTTTTCTTGTTTCTTTGGCATTAATTCAATTGGCACTTGATTATACTTCGTTTTGAATACATCATGACAAGCAATTTTGAATTCTTCAATGTCTAATTTGTTTTCATCTGTTAATGCCCATAGAAGTGACTTTTCAATCTCATTCGTTGCTAAATCATAAAGAAACATCATTTCTGAAATGATTTTCTTGTTGCGTGTTGTCAAGATTGCTTTTACTGGGATCATCCGTTGTTGTAACATCATTTCAATCCATGAGAAATCAATTTCCTGAACAACCGGCCCTTTTTCATCTTCTCTTTTGACCACATGATTTGGGCTATCCATTGTTGGCGTAAACGTTGTAAAGACTTCCCTGAACGAAGCAGTAATATCAGCTTCGGTTTCCGCTGGTTTATCTTGCCTATAATAATTCATTAATGACTCATATTTCGCCGTACCAATATGATGATAAAGAAGTTCTGAAAGCATCGCATCGTATAGGAATTCAATCGGAGAAAAAGGGCTTTGTAATTCATAGATATAGAATGGGTTTTCATGTTGTGTGTTTCTATATGTTTTTAATAACCCAATTCCTTCGAGTTTAAGTCTTGCTTCATATATTTTATCCAATGGAATATTTAAGTAGTTCATCAATGTATGGTGTGTTTGCAAAGTAGATTCAGTTTGTAATTCAATCTCATGTAAAAGGGTTTGGTAGAGCATGATCGATTCCATTCCCAATAACGGCTGATATAAATGAGTTAGGGATTTCATATAGTCAATAGGTGGCTTTTCTTTTAAACGAACAGCATACCCTTCAGCCGGTAAGATTTTCCCAATATACTTCATTCGATCAACCCCATTTCTAGAACTTCTAAACAGTTCAGTCCTAAATAATACTTTTTTGAAGGATTCTTTGTCCTTATGATTCTTCTTTATCTCGAATTAAGTCTTTTAACTCGTCGAGAAAAACACTAATGTCTTTAAATTGACGATAAACAGATGCAAAGCGAACATAGGCAACATCATCTACATCAGCTAATAAATCCATCACCATTTCCCCGATTTCATTACTCTCTACTTCAAGTCCACCTATATTACGAATTCTTTTTTCCACATCAAGTGCAATGGACTCTATCGTTTCAAGTGGGACTGGGCGTTTCTCACAAGCTTTTATTAATCCTCGGATTAGTTTTTCCCGACTGTATTCTTGCCTTGCTCCATCTTTTTTTACAACAATTAAAGGTAGTGTCTCAATCCGTTCAAATGTAGTAAAACGCAATCCACATTCTTCACATTCTCTTCGTCTACGAATCGAGCGTCCCTCTTCAATTGGTCTTGAATCAAGGACTTTTGTGCTTTTATTCTGGCAGTTTGAACACTTCATTTCGTCAACTCCATTCGTGTCATCTATCAAGATGTAATATTTATTGTATTAATGTTAATTCCTTATTCATTTGGTCATATAATTCCTGAATCATTTTTGTACTATATCCAAAATCAAATGGGAAAAATGATTCAGATGTTACGGAAAAGTCAATCGCAGTTTCATATGGTTTAACCATGATTACACTTACGATAATAAATAACTTCTTTCCCTTTTTCTTTACTACACTAATTTCACCATGTGTTTTTGATAATGAATTCATCTCATAAATTTGTGAGTTTTTTATAAAATTCTCAATGATCATGAGTGCATGATCTTTCGTTGTTTTATAATACCTTGTTTGTAAGTCAAGATCTTCATGATGATCCCGCGTTTCAGCATGGTTACTAAAGTATTTCTTTAGCTTTTGGACCAACGACATTTTCTACACCTCATTCATTTCAGATCTATGTATCATTCGTCATTACTAACACGTTTCCCTATATTTTAGCATGCTTTTCATAAATACCCTAGTAAAAAAAGATTGTCAATTGGATAATGCCTATTAAAAGCATCATCCTGATTGACAACCATTGATTTTTTAACGATCTATTCTCTTTTTAGATTTGTTGAACAGAGGCAGGCTCCTATTTTATTGATTGTTTATTAAATTAATTTCATAATTATCATAAACAGCTATGCAGTTGTAAACGAATCTATACAACTACCTCTTGGAGTGATAGAGCTATAAATAGGGATTATGAAATTCAATAATTATGGTCACACTAAGATACCTTTACTTCCTTTTGGTGTAAAAAGTGACCAACGTATTTCGTTAAATCAATAATCCGTTTAGAATAACCCCATTCATTGTCATACCATGCAATCACTTTAATTTTTCGATCATCCATAACCATTGTTGATAAACCATCAATGACAGCTGAGTAATCTGTTGTCGTATAATCAATCGAGACGAGTGGTTCATCACTATAATCTATAATATCCTTCAATTCATTTTCAGAAGCTTGTTTAAAAACAGTGTTCACTTCTTCAATGGTAACGTCTTCTTTTACATCAATGACTAAATCAACCAATGATACATTCGGTGTTGGCACTCTTAAAGCCATTCCGTGTAATTTCCCTTTTAAATCCGGCAATACGTCAGCAAGTGCCTTCGCTGCTCCTGTTGTTGTCGGAATAATCGATTGGGTACAACCACGTCCCCGACGTAAATCTTCATGTGGATTATCTAAATTGAGTTGATCTGTCGTAAATGCGTGAACCGTTGTCATCAGACCATTAACAATTGAATAATGATCATCTAACACTTTCACAACTGGTGCTAAACAGTTTGTTGTACAAGACGCATTGGAAATGATGTCGTCTTCATCTGGATCATACGTATCCTGATTCACACCCATCACAATGGTTCGATCCACATTTTTACCAGGTGCGGAAATAACGACCTTTTTTGCCCCTGCTTCTAAATGGAGACCTGCACCTTCTCTTGAATTAAATTTCCCCGTCGCTTCAATAACGACATCAATTGCTAGCTTCTTCCACGGTAGTTCTTCTGGATCACGTGAGTTAACAATGGATACCTTTTTCCCGTTCACTACCAGACTATCTTCCTTTACTTTCACGTTACCATCAAAAATCCCATGAACACTATCATATTTTATTAAGTGTGCAAGTGTTTCCGGAGGATACCTCGCATTAATCGCAATGACCTCTATTTGATCATCTTTAATTGCTTGTCGAAACACCATTCGTCCGATACGGCCAAATCCATTAATCGCAATTTGAGTTTTAACCATCTATAATCCCCCTATATAAGTTACACTAATTAAATTATTTATTGTAATTAGTATAACACATTAAAGGGAATATGTGCTTGTTTATGTATATGTTTTTAAAAAAACTTTGATTATGTGTTATTAATGAATTTCATAATACCGGTTTAGTGCAACACCAGTATCCATGTTACTGATTTTGGTAATTATGAAATTCATAATAGATCAGCGTTTACACAACTTCCCATTCTGACAATAATTGGGTTAGTTGCTCATGGGTTTCATCAAGTGAGCCATTATTGTCAATGACGGCATCAGCTAAGCTCGCTTTTTCCTTCATTGATATTTGGGATTTGATACGTTGATTTGCTTCTACTTCAGAATAAGCATCTCTCTTCATTAAGCGGTCTAATTGGACGCTTTCTTCCACATAGACAACGACGGTTTTATCGACAAAATGGGTGAGTTTGCTCTCGAAAAGTAACGGGATATCTAATACGACACAATTCGCGCCCTTTTGAACATATTCATCCCGCTCATCTAACATCGCTTTTCTAATTGCTGGATGAACGATGTTATTTAATTGCTCCCGTTTTTCTTTATGAGAGAAAATAAGCTCTCCTAATTTCTTACGATCGATTGCACGGTCTTCTAACAATATTTCTTCACCAAATACATGGACGATGTCAGCATACGCCTCTTCCCCGGGTTCCACTACATCCCGGGCTAATTTATCTGCATCTACGACAGGAATATTTAGTTCCTTTATCATCGCCGAAACCGTACTTTTTCCACTGGAAATACTTCCTGTTAATCCAATAATTAATGCCATTTGTACACCTCTATTCTTGTTGGCATGTCATACATACATGTGTTCCCCGTCCACTTACTTTCATTTTCACAATGATGTCTCCACAATTTTTACACGCTTCATTTTCCTGTCCATAAACAAATAACTCTTGTTGAAACATTCCCATTTCACCCGTACTATTTGTATAGGATCGAATCGTCGTTCCACCCTGTTTGACAGCTTCAGATAATGTATGAATGGCCTCAACTTTGATCATACGTATCTCGTTTTCCGATAACTCGTTTGCTTTTTTAAGTGGATGAACCCCTGCTTTAAACAACGTCTCATCCACATAAATATTACCTAATCCGGCAACGATCGTCTGGTCCAGCAAAGCGGCTTTAATGGATCTACCTGTTCTGCTTAATTTATCTTGAAAATAATCCATGGTAAAACCTGCTTCAAAAGGATCTGGTCCAAGTTGGTTTAAAGGTTTTTGTGTACGCTCTTCCCCTTTTTTAAAAACATGCATCGTACCAAATTTCCTTACATCGTTGTAGCGTAAATCTTCGCCATTTGTAAATTGAAAAATAATATGAGTATGCTTCGTATATGGTAGATCTTGTGATTGCACACTATACTTTCCTTCCATTCGTAAATGGGACACTAAATTATAATCATCCAACTCAAATAATAGAAACTTTCCAATTCGAGCAACTTTTTGGATGGTTTGCCCGATTAACTGATGCTTAAACTCTTCCACATCATCTGGATGTTTAATTATATTTGGCCAATAAACGATAACATCTTTAATTGTTCGATCACATACGAAACGATTTAATGTATTTTTAATCGTTTCGACTTCTGGTAATTCTGGCATCAACTTCAATCTCCTTGTGCAAACCTTTTCTACTATACTTCAAACCAGCTGTTTCCATAAGAATAATCTACTTTTAATGGAACAACAAGTTCGACTGTTTTCTCCATCATGGCGGGAACAATTTTAATGAGTTCCTCAACTTCTTCTTTAGGGGCCTCGATAATCAATTCATCATGCACTTGCAGTAATATCCGAGCCTGTAACTTTTCATCAATGATCTTCGTATGCAAATCAATCATTGCTTTTTTGATAATATCGGCAGCACTTCCTTGTACAGGTGTATTCATCGCTGTACGCTCAGCAAAACTTCTAATATTAAAGTTTCGGCTCGTAATTTCGGGTACATATCTTCTTCGATTCATTAACGTCGTAACATAACCTTTGTGTTTCGCTTCCTGTACAACTTCTTCCATATAGGTTTGAACTCCAGGATAGCTTTCAAAATACCGATCAATAAAACGCTGAGCTTCCTTTCGAGAGATACCGAGGTTCTGTGATAACCCATAATCACTCATTCCATAAACAATACCAAAGTTTACTGCCTTCGCTTGATCCCGCATATTCTCTGTCACATCATCAGCCTCGACGTGGAAAACATCTTGGGCAGTTTGTGTATGAATATCACGATCATTTTGGAATGCTTCGATTAACTTGTTATCTTTAGCAATATGGGCAAGGACTCGCAATTCGATTTGGGAATAGTCCGCGGCAAAGATGACCCAGTCCTCTTTCGATGGTATAAATGCATGCCGTATCTTGCGTCCTTCCTCCATCCGAATAGGAATATTTTGCAAGTTTGGCTCAATGGAACTAAGACGCCCGGTCTGTGTTAATGCTTGATTAAAACGTGTATGAATTTTTTTTGTATCTTGGTCGACTACTTTAAGTAATCCATCCACATACGTTGATAAAAGCTTTCTTAACTGACGGTACATCGTAATTTTTGGAATAATATCATGCTTGCCTTCCAGTTTTTCCAAGACATCAGCTGCTGTTGAATAACCTGTTTTTGTCCGTTTAATGACAGGTAACTTCAGTTTTTCAAATAGAATCGGACCGAGTTGTTGTGGTGAATTCAAATTAAATTCCTCCCCAGCAAGCTCATAGACGTCCTTTTCAATCTCGGCTAGTCGTAACTCCAATTCGATACCCATCTCTTTGAGTCGCTTGATATCGATTTGGACCCCTTGATGCTCCATCTCTCCTAAAATTAACGCGAGAGGCATTTCAAGTTCTTTATATAGTTCAGCTTGTTCATTTTCTTGTAAGTGGGTCATCATCTCATCTTGTAAATCAAAAATGATTCCCGTTTTTCGAACGACATGGTCCGCTAATTCTTCTTGTTCTGGGGCTTTTATCTTAGCACCTTTCCCATACACATCTTCATCCTGTAAAACATTTCTTTCTCCTAATCGATGGCCAATGGCGGGAATATCTTGGTTGCTATCTGATGGATTTAATAAATAAGAAGCGAGCAATAAATCAAATGTTATGCCCTTCATATGAATGTCATATTTCAGAAGTGATACTAATGTTGCTTTCGCGTCATACACGCTTTTATGGGATGTCCCATTTTCTGCCCATTGCTTAAACACGTCTGATTTCGCTGCTATATCAATTGGAATGAAGTATTTAGCTTTCTTATTAACAAGGCCTATCCCTTCGATCGGTGTTTCATGATAATTTTCACCAAGCATTTCAACAACCATCGCTTCATTTCCGGTAAACATATCCACTGTAATATCATCTACAATGGTGAAGTCGATTTCTTCTAACTCTTCTTCACTCTCATCACTTTCAATGCCTGTCCGGGCTAATAACGATTGGAAACCTAAATCTTTAAATAGATCATATACCTTCGTTTCATCATATCCTTTGTATTCGAGATCAGTCAGTGATATTTCAATCGGCGTATCACATTTAATCGTGACGAGTTCCTTACTCATAAATGCGTCGTCTTTATACGTACTCAAGTTTTCTTTTAACTTTTTTCCACTTAGCTCATCAAGGTGTTCATATACATTATCAATGGTTTCGTATTCCTTTAATAGCTTTGTTGCCGTCTTAATACCAACTCCAGGCACACCAGGAATATTATCTGAGTTATCCCCCATTAAAGCTTTAAGGTCGATAATTTGATCAGGTGCTAACTCCATTTTCTCGATCATAAAATCGGGCGTATATGAATCAACCTCACTTATTCCCTTTTTTGTCAAATCAACGGTAACCGTTTCAGAAACGAGTTGTAATAAATCTTGATCACCCGAAATAACCTTTACATCCCAGGCTTGATCTTTACCTGCCTTTGCCAGCGTGCCAATAATATCATCTGCTTCATACAGATCTAATTCATAATGTGGAATACGGAACGCATCTAGTAATTCTTTTGTTAATGGAAATTGTTCGGATAGTTCACCCGGTGTTTTCTGACGCCCACCCTTGTACTCTTTATATGTATCATGACGAAAGGTAGTCTTTCCTGCATCATAAGCAACGAGCATATGTGTCGGCTTTTCTTCTTCTAATATTTTTAATAACATCGTTGTAAAACCATATACAGCATTCGTGTATACACCTTTATCATTATTTAATAATGGAAGTGCAAAAAACGCACGATAAATGATACTATTTCCATCGATCAGAACTAATTTATTTGACATCGTCCTGCCTCCTTTAGAGCATTATCTTTATTTTATCATATGGTTGAATCAATTTCATAATT